>Ga0207711_10000398_pt1 | contig 45914 bp, 43 predicted proteins | sample KBSS34metaG_FD_184401 | JGI IMG/M metagenome (GOLD analysis project Ga0207711, IMG submission 184401) | Switchgrass rhizosphere microbial communities from Kellogg Biological Station, Michigan, USA - KBS S3-4 metaG (SPAdes) (version 2) | ecosystem: Host-associated > Plants > Roots > Rhizosphere... | reverse complement strand
CGACGCCGGGGGCCTTCCGATCGGCGTGCTCAAGGTGTCGAATGGCGCTTTCGGAGAGACCGAGATCAGGGCACAGGATGAGGGCGCGGCGCTGGTCGCCGAGCGCCTGCCCGGGCTGCGGGTGGCGACCGTGCTCGAGCACCCGGATTCCGGCCGGCCGGCCCGGGTGCTGAGGCCGGGGAACCCGCCGGAGGTGGCGCGCATCGTCACGTTCCTCGAGGGCGGAACTCTGACCGGATCCGGCTACCTCCGCCCGCCGGTCGTCGAGGGTCTCGGCGCGCTCAGTGGCATGGTCAACCGGGCTCTCACCGACTTCGATCACGAGGGGGTGCACCGCACGCTGCAATGGGATTCGCGCCACGCCACCCGGGTGATCGACGCGCTCGCGCACCACGTGGATGACCCCCACCGCCGGGCAGTCGTCGAGCAGGTGCGGCGAGTGGAGGGGGCGACGATCGCCGCGCTCGCGCCGCTGCTGCCGGTGAGCGTCATCCACGGGGACATCACGGATGACAACGTGGTGCGCTCCGGTGACGAGCACGGCACGCCCGACGGCGTGATCGACTTCGGCGACCTCAACACCGGATGGTCGGTGGCCGATCTCGCTGTGACAGTGTCGTCGATCTTGCACCACGAAGGGGCGACCCCGACATCGGCGCTGCCCGCCATCCGGGCCTTTCACCGGGAGCGGCCGCTCAGTCGTGAGGAGATGCTGGCGCTCTGGCCACTCGTGCTGCTGCGGGGCGCGGTGCTGGTCGTGAGCGGCTGGCACCAGGTGGCCGTCGATGGCGACAACGAGTACGCCAGCTCCGCCCGAGAGCACGAGTGGCGCATCCTCGAGAACGCGCTCAGCGTGCCGACGGCGGTGATGACCGCCCTCGTGCAGCGCGAACTCGGCGAGCCCGCTCCCTCTCTGACCCTGCCGGGATCTTTCTCGGCGATGCTCGAGGGGCCGCTGCGGGCGGCCACGCTCGACCTGTCGCCCGACTCCGACGTGATGGACCGAGGGGCATGGCTCGAGACAGGCCTGGAGGGTGCGTTCGCGGCGGCGCTGATCGCGGGCGGTGCCGAGGTGGTGTCCAGCCTGCACCTGCAGTCGCGGCTCACGCGCTCGCCGCGACTCTCACCGAGGGAGCCCGCCAACGCGGCGACCGGAATCGACGTGTGGTTCGCACGCGACACCGCCGTTCGAGCGCCGTGGGCCGGGCGACTGCAGGTGGATGCAGGCTCGGATCCCGATGCCCCCACCGAGCTCACGCTGGTCGAAGACGCCGATGGCGGCGGTGGCGTACATGGGCTCGTGCTTCGTCTGACGGTCGACAGGACGGACGCGGCGCAGGAGGGTCCCCTCCGCCCGGGCGACCCCATCCTGACGATGGCGGCCAGCGCCCGTCTGCACATGACGGTCTCCGTGTCGGACGTCGAGGTGCCCGAGTTCGTGAAGAGTTCCGATCGCGAGGGCTGGCGCGCGCTCGTCGCCGATCCCCTCCCGCTGCTGCTCGGCGGCACGGGGAGCACGGCGAAGGATGCTGGCCACGAACTGACCGACGCCGCCCAGCTCGTGCACCAGCGCGAACAGCATTTCGCCTCGGTGCAGGAGCACTACTACCGCCATCCGCCCCGCATCGAACGCGGCTGGCAGCACACCATGATCGACGTCGACGGGCGTTGCTACCTCGACATGGTCAACAACGTGGCCGCGCTCGGGCACGCGCATCCCGGCGTCGAACGGGCGGCCACCAGACAACTCAGACGACTCAATACGAACTCGCGGTTCAACTACAGCGCGGTCGTCGAGCTCTCCACCCGGCTGACCGAGCTGCTGCCGCCGGCACTGGACACCGTCTTCCTGGTGAACTCGGGCTCCGAGGCGGTGGATCTCGCGCTGCGCATCGCTCTCGCCGCCACCGGGCGGCCCGATGTGCTGGCCGTCGAGGAGGCCTACCACGGCTGGACGTTCGCGAGCGACGCGGTGTCCACCTCGGTCGCCGACAACCCGAACGCACGAGAGACCCGCCCGAGCTGGGTGCACACCGTCGACGCGCCCAATGGATATCGCGGCCGCTATCGGGGGGCCGATGCATCCCGCTACGCCGACGACGCGGTCGCGGCAATCCACCGTCTCGCGGCAGAGGGTCGCGCGCCCGCGGCCTTCATCGCCGAGGCCTATTACGGCAACGCCGGCGGCATGGCCTTGCCGGACGGCTACCTCACCCAGGTCTACGCGGCGGTGCGCGAACACGGCGGGCTCGCGATCGCCGACGAGGTGCAGGTGGGCTACGGCCGGCTCGGGGAATGGTTCTGGGGCTTCGAGCAGCAGGGAGTGGTTCCCGACATCGTCACGATCGCCAAGGCGATGGGCAACGGCCATCCGCTCGGCGCGGTGATCACGAGCCGCCAGGTGGCCGATCGGTACCGCAACCAGGGCTACTTCTTCTCCTCGGCGGGTGGGAGCCCGGTGTCCAGCGTGGTCGGTCTGGCCGTACTCGACGCTCTGCGCGACGAGAAGCTTCAGGAGAACGCACGGGACGTCGGCCGGCACCTGAAGCAACGCCTGATCGCGCTGGGCGACAAGCACGAGTTGATCGGCGCAGTGCACGGTTCCGGCCTGTACCTCGGGGTCGAACTCGTGCGCGACCGCGTGACACGTGAACCCGCGACGAGCGAGACGGCCGCCATCTGCGAGCGGATGCTCGAACTGGGCGTCATCATCCAGCCGACCGGCGACCGCCTGTGCGTTCTCAAGACGAAGCCGCCGCTCTGTCTCGACAAGGAGTCGGCCGACTACTTCGTCGATACTCTCGACCACGTTCTGAGCACCGGATACTGATCATGGATGCACCGTCGGCCGAGCCACCGTGCGCCCTGGTCACCGGTGCGGGCAGCCCCGGAGGGATCGGATTCGCAACCGCGAAGCAGCTCGGCCTCGACGGCGCGCGCGTGGTGATCACCTCGACGACGGACCGCATCCACTCTCGTGTCGACGAACTCAGAACGCTCGGAATCGACGCGACCGGGCATGTCACGCGGCTGGACACGGAAGCCGAGGTCGGAACGCTCTTCGACGATCTGCGTGCGGCGAGCACGGTGCCATCGATCGTCGTCAACAATGCCGGCATGGTCACGGTCGCCGACGCCGAGATCGAATCGGGCGACATCCTCATGGGCGTCGACGCCTGGAACCGCTCATTGGCCTCGAACCTCACCACCGCCTTCCTGGTGTCGCGAGCGGCCGTGCCCCCGATGCGACGGGCCGGCTGGGGGCGCATCGTCAATGTGTCCAGCGTGACGGGCCCGGTGATGGCTGCTCGCTCCGATGTCGCGTACGCGTCCGCCAAGGCGGGACTGGTCGGGCTCACGCGAGCGCTCTCGATCGACGAAGCAGTGCACGGCATCACCGTGAACGCGGTGGCGCCCGGGTGGATCGCCACCCCATCCCAACTGCCGGCCGAGGCAGAGGCGGGTCGCCATGTCCCTCTTGGGCGCAGCGGTACCCCCGACGAGGTCGCGTCGGCCATCGCCTGGCTGGCATCGCGGGGGGCGTCGTACATCACCGGGCAGGTGATCATCGTCGACGGCGGCAACAGCGTCGCCGAGGAGCGCTGACGGCTCAGCCCGCCCTTTGCTACGGTGGCCCGACCGACGATGACGAGGCGGGTGACCCGATGATCCCAGAACCGCGAAGCGAGTTCGTCGGTCGTCGGGTCGAGCTGGAGTCGATCGCCACGCTCCTCGAGTCATCGCGATTGGTCACTCTCACCGGGGTCGGCGGGGTGGGAAAGACGCGGCTCGCCATCCGCGCCGCGAATTCGCATGCGCAGAGCCACGGTGAGCGGGCGTGGTTCGTGCCTTTGGAGATCGTGGTGGAGCCGGCGCTGCTGCCCCTGGCGATGGTGCGTGCGCTGGGCCTCAGCGATCAGTCGGCGCGCGAGCCCCTCGAGGTCATCATCGATGCGCTTGCCGAGCATGACGTCCTGCTGGTCCTCGACAACTGCGAGCACTTGGTCGAGGCCGCGGCGCACACCGCCGACCGCCTGCTCGATGCCCTCCCCCGACTCCAGATCCTGGCCACGAGTCGACGGCCTCTCGAGCTGGTCGGGGAGCACGTCTACCCCGTGCCCCCGCTCTCGCTCGCCGACGACGATGACGGCCACTCGTCCGATGCGCTCCGGCTTCTGGATGCCCGTGCCCGCGCCGGGGGAGCGTCCGGCTTGGTCTCGCCGCTGGACGAGCTCGCGGCGAGTCGGCTCGTGCGCGCGCTGGACGGGCTGCCGCTGGCCATCGAACTCGCCGCGACCCGGCTGCGCACGCTACCCATCAACGACCTGGTCGACCGCGTGTCGTCGCGGTTCACCCTGCTGCGGGCCGGGCCGCGCAACGCGGTCGAGCGCCAGCGCACGCTGCGTGCCGTCGTCGATTGGAGCTACGGACTCTGCAACCAGCCGCAGCGCGAGCTGTGGGCGGCGCTCTCGGTGTTCTCGAGTCCCTTCGATCTGGATGCCGCGGTCGCCTTGGCCGGCCTCCCCGCCGAGGTCGTCGTCGACACCCTCGATCAACTCGTCGCGCAGTCGGTCGTCGAGGCCGACCACGAGACGGGGCGATTCCGGATGCTCGAGACGATCCGGCAGTACGGCCGCGAGCGCGCGGAGGAGGGCGGTCGCTGGCCGCTGATCGTCCGTCGGCATGTCGATTACGTGCGCGAAACAGCGGCGGGCATCCGGCTCAGCTGGTGGGGCCCCGACCAGGCCGAGAAGCTGGGGCGGCTGCGCGACGAGCGGGCCGAGCTGGAGGCGGCCCTGGTCGCGCTCGAGGCCGAAGATCCCGACGAAGCGCTCGAACTCTTCTCGGACCTCCGCTACCACTGGGCCGTCGGCGGCTTTCTGCGAGAGGGCCGGGCCTGGGCCGGCCGCCTGCTCAGCCCGTCCATCTCCACCTCGCCGCGGCGGATTCCCGCTCTCATCACGGCGGCCTGGCTCGGCCTTCTGCAAGGCGACACGTCCGAGGCGGACGAGCTGCTGACGGCCGCCGAGTCGCTGCTCGCTGCTGCCGCCGCCGAGGTCCCGGTCGACGTCACAGCGTCCGCACGGATCGAGCTTCCGCGGTGGCGCGGGACGCGCGCCATGTTCCTCGGGGATCCCGAAAAGGCCCAGGCCTTCTTCACCCGGTCGATCGCGGCGGCGGCCGATCAGGGGATGCCCGCGGAGTCCCTGCTCGCCCAGTTCCAGTTGACCACCGCGCGCAGCCACCTCCGACGGGCCGACGCCGCGGAGCCCGCGGCCGCGGCGCTGGCGCACGCCGAGCTGATCGGCGAGACCTGGATGCGCTCGCACGCTCTGTGGGCGCTTGCCCTCGCGGCCTTCGTGTCTGGCGACCTCGTCGCTGCCGACAGCTTTGCGCGCCGAGCCCTGACCGTCGAGCAGGCTTTCGATGATCCGGTCGGAATGTGTCTGATGCTCGAAGTGCTGTCGTGGACGGAGGCCCGGCGCGGCGGCGACGAGCGCGCGGCCGTGCTACTCGGCGCGGCGACCACCCAGTGGCAGAGGATCGGGTCCGCAATCACGGTTCACGGACCGCAACTCGCCGCGCACCACGACGAGTGCGTCGACAGTCTGCGGCGTCGGCTGGGCGCTCGCTCGTTCGCCAAGCTTCTCGACGAGGGGTCGCGGCTCGGTCCGCGGGAGGCGCTGGCCCTGGCGCTGCGTCCGCTCTCGGAGCCCGCCGGGACGCTCAGCGCGCGTGAGCGGGAGGTCGCGTCCGGCATCCATCGCGGTTTGAGCAATCGCGAGATCGCCGACGAGTTGGTGCTCTCGGTGCGGACCATCGACACCCACGTGCAGCGGATCTTCACCAAGCTCGACGTCGCATCGCGCGCGCAGGTGGCGGCCTGGTACGAGTCGCAGGGGCTGAACGCGGCGACCGATTAGGTAGTCCTACGGATACCGGCGGGTGACCTGGCGCCGGATGCTGAGGACGTGACGACGACGTCGCGCATTCCGCATTCTGACGAAAGGTCGATGATGACCGCCAACAACAAGCCACGACTGGTGCTCGTTCACGGAGCGTGGGTCGGCCCCTGGGAGTTCGATCCGCTGGTCTCGGTGCTCAGGGAGCGCGGCTGGGCCGTCGACGCGTTGTCGTTGCCCTCCGTCGGCGCCACCGGCGGGATCGACGAAGACGCCGCGGTGATCACCGCCGCCCTCGACGCGTCGCCCGAGCCGGTCGTTCTCATCGGACACTCCTATGGAGGCATCCCGGTGACCGTAGCCGGCGACCACCCGAAGGTCGAACGGATCGTCTACGTGGCCGCTTTCGCGCTCGATGAAGGCGAGAGCGCGTCCGGGTCGATGACCGGCGGCGTCCTGCCCGAATGGTGGGGAATCGCGGATGGCATGGTCTCGATGGGTCGCAGCCGCGAGGAGCGCGTGGCCATGATCGCCGCCGACCTTCCCCCCGAGGCGGCGCCCGTTGCCGAGCAGCTCGCCGACCTGTTCCGCCCGCACTCGATGCGCACGTTGACCGATCCGGTCACGCGGGTGGCGTGGCGGAACAAGCCGAGCACCTACGTGCTCACCGAGCGCGACGGCGTGCTTCCCCCCGCCTTCCAGCAGTCGCTCGCGGTCCGCGTCACCGACGACATCATCCCCATCCCTCACGGCCATGCGCCGTTCCAGGAAGATCCGGCGGGGTTCGCCGACCTGCTCGAGCGCATCGCCTTGAGTGCCCCCGTCGCCACCCCGACGACAGGAGCGAACTCGTGACCATGACCGACACCACCACCACTCTCTCGCCCGGCAAACTGTTCATCGGCGGTGTCTGGGTCGAGGCGTCCGACGGCGGCCGCACCGAGATCATCAACCCGGCGACCGGCACGCGCATCACGGATGTCGCAGCCGCGACGATCTCGGACGTCGACTCGGCCGTCGCCGCAGCTCGCGCGGCATTCGACTCGGGTATCTGGTCGGGGCTCTCGAGCAGGGAGCGAGCCCGCATCCTTCAGCGCGCCTATGAACTCATGCGCGAGCGCACCGAAGAGCTCGCCCAGGCCGAGAGCGCGAACGTCGGCAAGCCGATCACCTTCGCCCGCGTTGTCGACGTCAACAATGCGGCGGAGCTGTACGAGTACTACGCCAGCCTCGGGCATCAGCTCGACGGCTCGGTGCGCGAGACCACCGGCAACACCCATGCCTACGTCAAGCGCGAGCCGCTGGGCGTGGTCGCGGCGATCACGCCGTTCAACTTCCCGCTGATCCTGTCGAGCACCAAGATCGCCCCCGCTCTTATCGCGGGCAACACAATCGTGCACAAGCCGGCGAGTGACACTCCTCTGACTGCGCTGATCATGGCGGACATCCTCGCCGAAGCCGGCGTGCCGGCCGGCGTCTTCAACGTGGTCACCGGATCGGGCTCGACCCTCGGCGACCATCTGGTGACCCACCCGGGCGTCGACAAGGTCGCCTTCACCGGCTCGACCGAGATCGGCGCCCACGCAGCCGGCCTGGCCGCCAAGACCCTCAAGCCCTTCACGGCCGAGCTCGGGGGCAACGCGGCGAACATCCTGTTCGCCGACGCCGACCTCGACCAGGCGATCAACACGGTGATCGCGGCGTTCGTCTTCAACACCGGCCAGTTCTGCATGGCGGGGCCGCGCCTGCTGGTCGAACGCCCGATCTATGAGACCGTGCTCGGAATCCTGGGCGGCGCTCTGCCGCACGTGCCCTTCGGCGATCCTCAGGATCCGGCAACCGTGATCGGCCCGCTCGCCTCGCAGACGCAGCTGACGAAGGTCGCCGGCATCGTCGAACGTGCCAAAGCGGCCGGGGCGACCGTCGTGACCGGCGGCGAAGCCGTCGACCTGGGTGGCGGCTACTACTTCCAGCCGACGGTGCTTGCCGACCTTCCGAACTCGGCGGAGGCGGTGACCGAAGAGACCTTCGGGCCTGTGCTCACCGTTCAGCCCTTCGACTCCGAGGCGGAGGCCATCGCGCTGGCCAACGGGACGGCGTACGGCCTGGCCTCCGGCATCCAGACGAGCGACCTGGCCAAAGCGCACCGCGTCGCGGCGAAGCTGCAGGCCGGGATCACCTGGATCAACGGCTGGGCACTGCTCGACCCCTCGGTCCCCTTCGGCGGGGTGAAGGCATCCGGCTGGGGGCGCGAGGGCGGTCCGGAGGCGATGGAGTCGTACCAGCGTGCGCATTCCATCGTCTTCAATCTCGAACAGGGCAGCGGCGCGTGACCGCGGGCCGAGCCGCGGTGCTGAACGCACCGGGCGAGCTGGTCGTCGACGACGTCGAGTTCGGGGCTCCCGGCCCCGGTGAGGTTCTGGTCAAGCTGGTCGCCTCGGGCCTGTGCCACACCGACCTCGGCGTGATGGCGGGCGGCATCCCATTCCCGACACCCGGTGTGATCGGCCACGAAGGCGGCGGCATCGTGCAGGCGGTGGGCGTGGGCGTCACGTCGGTGGTGCCCGGTGACAAGGTGCTGCTGAGCTTCACATCGTGCGGCGAGTGCGCCGCGTGCAATTCGGCGCATCCCGCGTACTGCGAGACCTGGCTGCCACGCAACCTGCTCGGGATGCTGCGGCCCGAGGGCTCGGCCGACATCACTCGCGACGGCCATCCTGTGACGGCGCACTTCTTCGGGCAGTCGTCGTTCGGCCAGTACTCGATCGCCGACGAGCGCTCGCTGGTGCGGGTGGACCAGGATGCCGATCTCGCCGTGCTCGCCCCGCTCGGTTGCGGCGTCCTCACCGGGTTCGGGTCGATCTGGAACGTGCTGGATCCCGGCCCAACCGACACCGTCGCGGTGTACGGAACGGGCGCCGTCGGCCTCTCGGCTGTCATCGCCGCGTCTCACCGATCGCCGGCTCAGCTGATCGCCATCGACATCGTCGACGAGCGGCTGGCCCTTGCCCGCGAGCTGGGAGCGACCGAGACGATCAACGCCACCACCGAGAACGTCGCCGAGCGCCTGGCCGCGATCACTGGCGATCGGGGGGTGACGAAGAGCTTCGACACCACGGGCAACCCGCAAGTCGCCCGGGGTGCGCTCGACGCGGCGTCCGTTCGGGGCACGGTACTGGTCTGCGGCGCCCCACCTCCCGGCACCGAGATCCCCGTCGACATCCAGGGCATCTTGGCGGGCAAGGTGCTTCGCGGGGTGACGATGGGCGATTCGGATCCCCACGTGCTGATCCCGCAGTTGGTCGCTCTGCACGCCTCGGGCGGCCTTCCGCTCGAGAAGCTGGAGAAGAGCTACTCTCTCGACGAGATCGGGCAGGCCGCCGACGACATGCACCACGGAGTGACGGTGAAGCCGGTCATCGTGTTCTGAGCGGTCGACTACGAACTCTGGATCTCGATCAGCGCTCGTCCGGATCCGGCGACCACGCGCGAGACGCAGCAGCACAGCTTCGATCGCGCGTCCTTCTGGCGCTCGCTGTAGAACACGTCGCGATGATCGATGTCGCCCTCGAGCTCGATCACGCGGACCTCGCAGAGGCCGCATTCGCCCTTGCGGCAGTCGAACATCATGTCCGCCCCCGCGTTCTCGAGCGCCTCGAGCATGGTCTGGTCCGCCTTGACCGCGACCTCGATGCCCTGCGCAGGCAACCGCACAACGAACTCCTGCGCGTCGAACCAGCCGCTGTTGCCGAAGGTCTCGAATCGAAGATTGGGAAGGGGGAGTTCGCGTTCGATCCAGGCGCGGCGCACGGCATCCATGAGGCGGATCGGCCCGCACATGTAGAGCTCGGTGGAGTCGTCGACCCCGCCCACCAACTCGGTCACCGCGAGGGGCGAGCCTTCTTCGCTGATGCGCAGCTCAAGGCGGTCTCCGTGCTGAGCCGACAGCTCGTCGAGATAGGCCATGCCCTCCCGGGATCGTCCGGCGTAGACCAGCCGGTAGTCGGCCCCGATGGCGCTCAGCGTCGTCGCCATGCCGGCGAGGGCGGTGACCCCGATGCCTCCCGCGAGCAGGAGGTAGCGCGGTGCTCCGATGCGCAGGGGAAAGCTCAGCAGGGGCTGCGTGATCTCGAGGTGAGCCCCCGGTTCCAGGTCGTGCATGAACCTGGCACCGCCTCGCGACGCGGCCGACTCGAAGACGCTGATGGCCAGACGTGTCCCGTCTCGACTCGCATCGACGACCGAGTACGAGCGGCGGTCCGTGCTCTGCTCGATCCGCACCCGCACGTCGACGTGCGAGCCGGGCGCGACCGGGATCGGCAGGGCGGGTTCGAGAACGATGCGCCGGATGCGCGGGGTCAGCGGGATCGTCTGGATGACGCGCGCGTCCTGCCAGACCTCGGCAGAGTTCGATGCCACGTCGTTCTAACCCGCGGCTACCGGGACGGCGGGAAGGCGGCCCTCCGCCTCCAGCATCCGCTCGATGATGCGGCGCACCCACATGCCGCCGGCATCGATGTTGAGGCTGTAGAACTCGTAGTCGGGGTTGGCGTCGATGGCGGCCTGTTGCGCGGTGAGCATGGCCTCGTCCTCGCCGAACACGTTGTAGACCCCACTGCGCAGTTGCGTGGTGATCAGCTGGCTGTCGAGGCGGTAGTTGCGCTGGAACGACCAGAAGTAGTGGCAGGTCTTCGCCGTCTCGGGCGAGATCGTGTTCATGACGTAGCCGTTCACCCCCTGGCTCCGGTCGCCATCGGGGGCGCCGGTTCCCGCCTTCGCGACGCCGACGTCGATGCAGATGGTCGACGGCGCCTCGAAGTGGATGATCTGCCAGCGATCGACTCTGCCCTCGAACCCGGGGAACTTGTCGCGCATGTTCTTGCGCCAGAACGGCGGGGGCTCGATGTCGAGCATCCAGCGTTCGACGGTCACGGTCGTGTCGGTGTGGCTGGTCACGAAGTCCGACTCGCTGAGTTCGTCCTGGCCGATGCTCGAGGTGTGCACGAACTCCTCGTGGGTGAGGTCCATCAGGTTGTCGAGGACGAGCTGGTAATTGCACGGTGCGTAGATGGTCAGTCCGTCGCCCGTCCAATCGGGATCGGTCATCTGGTGCATGTCGGGAATCGTCGACGGGTCGGCCAGGGTGGCATCCCCCAGCCAGACCCAGAGATAGCGGTACCGCTCGACGACGGGGAACGAGGCGACCGTCGCGCTGGGGTTGATGGTCTCTTGCGCGGGCATCGACACGCAGCGGCCCGCCGAGTTGTACCGGATGCCGTGATACGGGCACTGGATGTCCTCCTTGCCCACCAGCTTTCCCAGCGACAGCGGGGCGAGGCGGTGCCAGCAGGCGTCCGCGAGCGCGACCGGTCGACCATCCTCTGTTCGATAGATCGCCAGCGGGCGCCCGGCGATGGTGCGGGCGAGGATCGTGCGGGTGACTTCGTGATCCCACGCGGCCACGTACCAGGCATTGAGCGGGTGGTCGAGCACCTTGTTCACGGTCGTCTGGATCATGACGGCTCCGTCCTCTCCAACTAACTACGTCGATAGTTAGTGAGAGACTAGCCGCACGGATCGTCGCGTCGCAATGCCGCGCCCCGGGAAGGAGTGAGCGTGAGCCTGCGGTATGCCCTTCTGGCCTTGCTCACGGCACAGCCGATGACCGGGTACGACCTGGCCAAGGCGTTTCACGGCTCGGTGGGTCACGTCTGGCAGGCGCCGGATTCCCAGATCTACCCGGAACTTCGCCGCATGCAGTCGGATGGCCTCCTGCGCGGCGAGGACGTCCCCTGGGGGCAGCGCGGGGTCAAGACGCAGTACACGATCACCGACGAGGGGGTCGCGGCGCTGCGGAAATGGATGTCGCAGCCTCTCGCCTACAGCCCCGAGCGCGACCCGGCGCACCTGCGCGCCGCCTATCTCGAGTGGACCGATCCTCCCGCTGCCCGAGCTCAATTCGAGCAGCACGCCGCTCATCACCGAGAGTTGAGGGACCAGCGACGCGGGCAGCTCGAGTCGATCCGAGACCGCACTCACCCGATCGTGGCGCGACGGCTTGCGGCGGCGCCGGAAGGCGCCTGGCGGCGGATCACGGCCTTCAAGGAGTTCACCTACGAAGGCCTCATCGCGCAGGCGGAGCGCGAGATCGAGTGGGCCGAACGCGGCTTGCGGCTCATCGACGAGCTCTCATCGCGCGACCCCTCGCGCTGGGATTGACGCCGAGTTTTCACGGGAGATCCGGTGATTTCCGGCCCCGACGCCGGTCGATCCATTATCAGTATCCCTGTGAATTGGCGCGAGACGTTGACTCCAATCGCGGTTCACTCCATAATCCCACTAACAGGTTTCCTGAAGGTCGGGCGCCTCAACATCGCAGCAGCATGAACATGGCTGGCCCGACGGCAGGATTCCGCCTCGGGCCACGCAGACGCTTATTTCAACGACGAAAGAGTGGAGTTTGCAATGAAGCACATCTATCCCCTCGCGGCGGTTGCCGCCGCAGTGCTCCTCCTCTCCGGCTGCGCCACCGGCGCGGCGGGCGGCGGGCACACCGAGCCCACCGGTCCGATCAAGATCGGCATGATCGTTCCGATCACCGGTCCGTACTCACCGCTCGGCACCGGCGATAAGGCCGCCGCTGAGCAGGTAGTCGCCGCGGTCAACAAGGCAGGCGGCGTGAACGGGCGGCAGCTCGAACTGACGGTTCAGGATGACAAGACCGACGTCACGCAGTCGGTGACGCTCTTCAACCAGATGGCCGCCGACAAGTCGGTGTCCGCGATCTTCAGCTCGTCGTTCGTCAGCGCGTCGGCGGCTGTCGGACCGAGCGCCGCCAGTGCCAAGATCCCGATCCTCGCGCTCGGCCCGATCAGCGCATTCGCCGACGGATCGAACAAGTACGCGTTCACCGTGCCCGCGACGCCGGAACTGTACGCCCAGCAATTGGTCAACTACTTCTCGTCGGTGAAACTGAAGAAGCTCGCGATCGGCTACACCGACGGCGATGTCTACGGTCAGACCGGCAACGCTGCGACCCTGGCCGCCGCGAAGAAGGCAGGGATCGACGTCGTGCTCGACGAGCCCTTCGATCGCACGGCAACCGACTTCACGGCGTTGATCACCCACGTCAAGGGATCGGGAGCAGACGGATTCCTGGTCTGGGGAGCCGGCCCCGCGCCGGTCATCATCACCAAGCAGTTCCAAGGCTCCGGCATCAAGCTCTACATGACGGGCGCCGAAGCAACGACCCTGTACACCCAGCCCTCCGGCGCCGCTGCGGAGGGGGTCGTGATGGCCAGTGCCGCTGCCGTCGCCGCACCTGCCCTGCCGGCAGGCCCGTTCGCGACCACCATCAAGAGCTTCACCGGTCCCTGGCAGACCGCGAACAGCGGCGCCCTGCCGCCCCAGTTCGCCTTCGACGGGGCCGCCGGCGTTCAGATCCTGGTCGCGGCCATCAAGAAGGCGGGCTCGGCCGACCGCGAGAGCATCCGCAAGGCGCTCGACTCGTTGAGCGTGCTGACCGTCAACGGGCGGTACAACTACTCGCCCACCGACCACGGCGGTCTCACGACGGATGACATCGCGATCGTCGAGGTCAAGGACGGCGCGTTCGTCCCGACCGCGTACACCGTGAAGCAGTTCGCGGCGTCAGCGCCCCACTGAGCCGCGCCCGGTCGACTGGATCATGCTTGAGGTAGCCGGCGTTTCTCTCGCCTTCGGCGGCGTCTTCGCCAACCGCGACATCACCCTCTCGGTGGGCGATGGCGAATTGCGAGGCGTCATCGGACCGAACGGTGCCGGAAAGTCGACGCTCCTCAACCTGATCAGCGGTCACCTCAGACCGCAGAGCGGCACGATCGAGTTCGACGGTGAGCGGGTGGATTCTCTGCCCGCCCACCGTCGAGCCCGACTCGGGATCGCCATCGTGTTTCAGGGCGCCCGCCTGTTCCCGGGCATGACGGTCATCGAGAACGTCATGGTGGGGGCGACAGCCGTCACGAGGTCCGGAGCTCTGGCGGCGGCGCTGCGAATCCCGTCGCAGCGCCGCGAGGAGCGCGCCATCCGTGAGGCGGCCCGCCAGTCCCTCGAGCGCGTCGGCTTGACCGAGTGGTGCGACCGGGATGCGGCAGTGCTCCCACTCGGCCAGCAGCGGCGGATGCAGGTGGCGCGCGCTCTGACCGCGCACCCGAAGCTTCTGCTGCTCGATGAGCCCGCGTCGGGCCTTCGCTCGGCAGAGCGCGACAGCCTGTCAGCGCTGCTCGAAGAATTGAAGGCGGACGGGATGTCGATCATGCTGATCGAGCACGACGTGCCCATGGTCATGCGCGTTGCGGATCGCATCACCGTGCTCGATCTCGGAGAAGTCATCAGCGAGGGCACTCCCGATGCCGTGCGCGCCGATCCCCGTGTGATTGCGGCTTACCTCGGAGCAGGGGCCGCGCATGCTGACCATTAGCGACCTGGTCGTCCGCTACGGCGCGGCGGTCGCCCTCGACCGGGTGTCATTGACCGTCGAGCGCGCCGAGATGGTGGCGCTGGTCGGGCCGAACGGCGCCGGCAAGTCGTCCATCGTCAACGCCGTCAGCGGCGTGATCCCGATCGCCTCCGGCACGATCTCGCTCTCGGGCCGGGCGGCTCAGGTGCCGGAGGGGCGCCACATGTTCGCCGACATGACGGTTGAGGACAACCTGAGGCTCGGCGCGTGGGCCGTCAAGGATCGCGACGTCGCACCCATCTACGACCTCCTTCCCGATCTGGCACGTCTGCGCAAACGCCTATCGGGCACCCTCTCCGGTGGTCAGCAGCAGATGGTCGCGGTCGGGCGTGCGCTTATGGCGAAGCCGGACCTCCTTCTGATCGATGAACTCTCGCTGGGCCTCGCCCCCCTGGTCGTCGCCGACCTGGCTGCCCATCTGCGTGCCCTCAACCGGGAGACAGGCACGACCATCCTTCTCATCGAGCAAGAGGTGGACCTGGCTTTCGAGCTCTGCGAACGCGCCTATGTGCTCGAGGCCGGCCGGATCGTGGCAGCCGGGACATCGGAGCAGCTGCGCTCGGATCCATCGCTTCGCGACGCCTACTTCGGGCGCGACGTCGAGGCGAACGCCCCATCGGCCCCGAAGGAGCAGCGATGAACGACTTCATCGTCTATGTCGTGTCGGGATTGGCGATCGGCTGCGCCTTCGCCCTGGTGGGCAGCGGGTTCGTCGTGGTGCACCGGGTGACGCGAGTCGTCAACTTCACGCAGGGAACCCTGGCGGTGTTCGCGGCGATGATCTCGTACTCCCTGCTTGCCAAGGGCGTGCCGCACGGGCTCGCCGAGGTGATCGCAGTGCTCGCGACGGGGGCGATCGGCTTGCTCTTCGGCCTCATCGCGTTGAGCAGACGCGGGACTCCGCCGCTCATCTCGCTGATGATCACCCTGGGGCTCTCGATCTTCTCGGCTGCCGTCATCATCCTGGTCTGGGGGCAGGATCCGCTGTCGCCTCCCGGGCTGAGGGGATCCCTCTCGATCGCAGGGGCCACGATCGAGACCCAGCGCCTGCTGGTGGCGGTCGTCGCCGTCGTGGTCTTCGTAGGGCTCTGGCTTTTCTTCGACCACAGCTACGCCGGGAAGGGACTCACCGCGGCGGCGTCCAATCCGCGCGCCGCCGGGCTGGTCGGCATCAACGTGCGGCGAATGGGCCTGGTCTCTTTCGCCATCGCCGGAGTGCTCGGCGGGATCGCCGGGGTGCTGATCTCTCCCAGCAATGCCATGTCGTTCAGTTCCGACCTTCCATTGGCTCTGAGCGGCTTCGCCGCGGCGGTGTTCGGGGGCCTGACGAGCCTGTGGAAGACGCTGATCGGCGGCCTCGTGCTCGGCGTCGCCGGCCAACTGGTCGCCGGGTACCTGGTCGGCTCCTACCAGACCGCGATCGCGCTGGTGATGATGCTCGTGCTCATGATCGCGCGGCATCGCAGCCTCGCTGTCGAGGAGGCGAAATGACGAAATGGATGCGGTTCGCCCTGATCGCCGTGCTGGTGGTCGTGGCCGCGCTGTTGCCCCTGTTCCTTCCTGACCTGACCTTCTACGTGCAGATGGTGCTCGCAGCCGTCGTCGTCACCGGACTCGCCCTGTTCATGGGCTTCGCCGGTCAGGCATCCCTGGGTCAGGGCGCCTTCGTGGCGGCCGGGGCGCTGACCGTCGCGGTGACCACCGTCGAACTGCATTGGCCGCCGCTTCTCGCCCTCGCGTGCGCCCCCCTCGTGGCGGCCGGGTTCGCCTTCGTCGTCGGCCTACCCCTGCTGCGCTTGCGCGGCCACTATCTGGCTTTCGGGACCTTGGCCCTCCTGCTCATCGTTCAAACCCTGGTGAGCACCGTTCCCTTCCTCGGCGGCGGAGTCGGGATCAGCGGAATTCCTGCGCTTGGCGTCGGTGAGCTGGTGATCCCCGACCAGATCGGATACGCCTACGTCGCCCTCGCGGCCCTCGCCGTGACCCTTCTCGTGTCGCGCAACCTGGTAAGCAGCCGGTTCGGGCGTGCGGTCCGCGCGCTGGCAGGCAGCGAGAGCGCTGCGGAGTCGGCGGGCGTCGATGTCGTCAGGACCAAGCTCGGCATCTTCTCGATCGCGGCCGCATTCGCCGGGCTCGCCGGAGGGATCTCGGCCTTCTTCATCCCCTACGTGAGCGGCGAATCCTTTCCCGCCGTCGTCTCGTTCACCTACGTGATCATGGCGGTCATCGGCGGGCTCGGGACGCTGTGGGGCGGGGTCATTGGCGCCGTTCTGGTCTCGCTGCTCGCGCAGGGGCTGACCACGCTGAGCGCGAGTCCCGGCCTTCCCACGACCGCGGGTCCCATCCTGCAATATGCGGCATACGCGGCGGTCCTGATCCTCGCGCTGATCTTCCTTCCGAGAGGGATTCTTCCCTCGGTATCGTCTGCCATCGCTCGCCGGCGTGCGCGGGCACCCGGGACGCTCACGGCGCTCGCGGCCGAGCAGCCCGTTGAGGCGGAGTAGCTCCGCGATAATGGACAGAGCGAGCGTGACGAACGGAGGGCGAATCGTGGCGGAGACATCCACCGCTGTCACTCTGCTGTACCTGATCAAACAGGTGGAACTCGCGGTGCGGTCGCGCCTCGACGAGGTCACCGGCGAGAAGGGGCTGACGTCGTTGCAGTACACGGCTTTGACGGTGCTGGAGCGTCATCCCGGGCTCACCTCTGCCGCGCTCGCTCGCAACTCCTTCGTGCGAGCGCAGACCATGGCGCAGATGATCACAGTGCTCGAGGAGCGCGGGCTCATCGAGCGCGTGCAGGATCCGGTCAGTCGCCGGCAGTACCTGATCTCTCTGACCTCGCTCGGCGCCGAGTTGCTCGACTCCCTGCGCGAAAAGGTCGAGGCCGTCGAGACTCGAATGGTGTCCGGGCTGGCCGAGCACGAGATCGCGGTGCTGCGCCACGCGCTGCGGTCGTGCCGAGTTGCCCTCGGGGGCGTCGACCCGCACTGAACACCTGGCGGGCTGGTTGCGAGCTAGGCGCCTGACTGAGCGTCGTAGCGCTGGCGAAGAACGGCCTTCTGCACCTTTCCGCTTGCGGTGCGGGGGAGTTCGTCGACGACCTCGAGCGACTTCGGCACCTTGTAGCGGGCCATTCGACCCGTCAGGTGGGCGACCATCTCCTCGGGATCGAGGTCATAGCCGGCGGCCATCGTCACCACGGCGTGCGGAACCTCGCCCCAGCGCTCGTGCGGGATCGCGATGACGGCGACCCCCGTCACTCCGGGAATGGCCGCGATCGCCAGTTCGACCTCGGCCGAGTAGATGTTCTCACCGCCCGAGATGATCATGTCTTTCGCCCGGTCGACCACATAGAGGAAGCCGTCGTCATCGACGTAACCCACGTCGCCGGTGCGCAACCAGCGGTCGTCGACGAAGGCTTCGCGCGTCGCCTCGGCGTTGCCCCAGTATTCGAGGAAGACGTTCGGCCCATGCGCCTCGATCTCACCCGCTTCGTATGGCGCGGCGAGAGCCGGATCGTCGGCGTTCGCGGCACGAATCCGGAAATCAGTGAAGTAGTGGGCTAGACCTGCCGACTGGGCGCGCTCGATCGAGTACTTCGGCGGCAGCATGGTGACTCCCGGGGATGCCTCGGTCATTCCGTACCCGGCCGAGAACGAGAGGCCGCGCGCCTCGTAGGCCGCGCGCACCCGCTCGGGGACGGCGGACCCGCCGCAGGTGAGGAGGTGCAGCGAGGAGATATCGGTCGTCGCCCAGGCAGGATCGTCGAGCATCAGTTGGAACGTCGTCGGCACCCCGCTGATCGCGGTGGCCTTGAGCCGCTCGATCGATCGGAGGGCCTCGCCGGGCGCGAACCGCTCCTCGAGCAGCAGTGTCGCCCCCTTGAGGATCACCGGCAAGCACCCCATGCCGAGCGCGGCGACGTGGAACAGCGGCGAGATCATCAGGGACCGGTCGGCGCTGGTGAGGTCGTAGTCGACGAGCACATTCAGCGCGTTCCAGGTGAGGTTGCCGTGCGTCAGCACCGCCCCCTTCGGCCGGCCGGTGGTGCCCGAGGTGTAGATGATCATGGCGCGATCCTCGAGGCGGACCGGTGCGAGTTCGCGAAGAGGGTCGGGAGCATCGTGGATGGTCTGCTCGTAGTCGTCGGCGCCGCCGGTTGCCGGCTCTCCCGGCTGGCCATCGGCAACCATGATCCGCGCGAGCGGGTGCTGCGATTCCATCGCGGAGGCGAGCGGCTCGAGTGCCGAGCTGGCCACCAGGAGCACGGCGCCCGAGTCGTCGAGCATGTACACGAGTTCGGGGATGGAGAGCCGGGTGTTCAGGGGCACGAAGATCGCGCCGAGCACGGTCGCTGCGAACAGCGTCTCGACGAAGGAGGGATGGTTGTTGCCCAGATAGGCGACCCGATCGCCGAACCCGATCCCGCGTTCGTGCAGGGCGGCCGCGAGCCGATCGACCCGCTCGGCGAGTTCGGAATAGCTCGTGGCCCGGTCGCGGAAGACGACTGCCGGATGGTCGGCCGATTTCACGGCGCGCCGCCGCGGCCAGGTGCCGATGCTGTCGGAGATCATCGTCGACCCCTTTCTTGGAAAACGATCAGACGTAGAACCGTGCCAGGAAATCGACGATGACCGCCGGACGTTCCTGACCCTCGATGCCGATGACGCCGGAGGTGCTCAGCTGGACGCCCCCGCCGACCTCCTCCACCTTGGTCAATGTGGCGGTGAGCCGAACCCGAGAGCCCACGGTCACGGGTGAGGTGAACCGCACCCGGTCGAGGCCGTAGTTGACCTTGGTCGTGACTCCCTCGATGTCGAAGATGCTCGACCAGAGCGGGATGAAGAGTGACAGGGTGAGGAAGCCGTGCGCAATGGGGGCGCCGAAAGGGCCGCTCTGTGCGCGCTCGGGATCGACGTGGATCCACTGGTGATCGTCGGTGGCGTCGGCGAAGGTGTTGATGCGCTCCTGGCTGATCGTGATCCAGTCGGATGGCCCGATTTCCGTTCCGACCAGCTGGGTCAACTCGTCGAGCGTGACGATCTTCTTGTCGGTCATGCGGTGTTCTCCTCGGTGACGGCCGGGGTGGCGGCGGGATTGGCGGCGGGTGCGGCGAGACCCAGGATGCGCACCGCGTTGTCTTTCAGGATCTTCGCCCGGATGGCTTCGTCGAGCTCCAGTTGGGCGAAGTCGCGCAACCAGCGGTCGGGGGTCAGGAGCGGAAAGTCGGATCCGAACAGCACCGCGTCTTGCAGGAACGACCCGGCGGCGCGCACGAGTTGCGGTGGGAAGTAGCGGGGACTCCATCCCGACAGGTCGATCACGACGTTCGACTTGTGGGTCGCCATCGAGATGGCTTCGTCCTGCCAGGGGACGGAGGGGTGAGCCAGGATCAGTTGAAGGTCGGGGAAGTCGGCTGCCACGTCATCCAGCAGCATCGGGTTGGAGTATCGAAGACGGAACCCGGACCCGCCCGGCGTGCCCGCCCCGATGCCGGTCTGCCCGGTATGCACGAGGGCAGGAACGCCGAGTTCGGTGATCGCGCTCCACAGCGCCCGGAACTCCGGTGCGCTCGGGTCGAAGCCCTGCACGGTCGGGTGGAACTTGAAGCCGCGCGCCCCGTGCTCGAGCACCAGCGCGCGGGCGAGGTCGACCGCCTCGGCTCCGAGCCGCGGGTCGACCGAGGCGAAGGGAATGAGAACGTCGGCGTAGTCGGCCGCCTGCTCGATGATCGACTCGCTCGAGATGGGGGAGTGACCCAGCTGGGTGCGGGCGTCCACGGTGAAGACCACAGCGGCCATCCGGCGTTCGCGGTAGTACGCGGCGACGCTCGCCAGGTCGGGGGTGACTCCGTCCGCTTTGAAGTAGCGCCGTGCCGCCTCGGCCAGGGCATCCGGAAGAGAGGGATGCCCGTCCGCTCCCACCTCGATGTGGACGTGCACGTCGATGGCGTCGAGCCCCTCCACGTCGATCGCCGAGCGGTACATGATCAGGCCTGCGCGCGCACGTGCTCGGCCGGGAGCGGCGGGAACTCCTCGCCGACGCTCTGCAGCTCGGCGCGGAGCGCGGGCGCGAGGTCCGACGAGATCGCCTCAGCCGACCATCCGCCGCTGCGCAGTTCACTCAGCACCGGCTGCGGATGCGACCACAACTGGATCCGGTCGCCGCCGGCTCCGATGACCTGGCCGTTGATGCCCGCGGCCTCGTCGGAGGCGAGGAAGACGATGAGCCCGCCGACGTCGTCGGCGGTGCCGAATCCGAGGTCCCTCCGGTAGAAGTCGGGCATCGGCTGGTCGAGATCGTCGGCTTCGATCGCGGCCGCGAAGTAGGGGACGGTGCGCGTCATCGCGGTCGCCGCGACCGGGATGACCGCGTTGACGATGACCCCGCTGCGCGCCATCTCGAGGGCCCAGGTGCGCACCATGCCCACGATGCCCGCCTTGGCGGCGGCGTAGTTGGTCTGCCCGAAGTTGCCGCGCTGACCGGTCGGTGAGCCGATGGCGATGATGCGGCCGGCGATGCCCCGCTCCTTGAAAGACGCGAATGCTGCGCGAGCGCAGGTGAAGGTGCCCCGCAGATGCACCTCGATCACCCGGTCGAAGTCGTCATCCGTCATCTTGAGCAGCGACTTGTCGCGCAGGATCCCGGCATTCGTGACCAGGATGTCGAGTCCGCCGAATTCGGCAAGCGCGGTATCGACGAGCAATTGAGCGGTTTCGGACGACCCGACTGCCGCAACGACGGCGGTTGCGCGCCCTCCTCCGGCGACGATCGCCGCGACGGTGGCCCCGGCGGCCTCGGCCGACACGTCATTGATGACAACGGCCGCACCGGCCTCGGCAAGGGCGAGCGCGTAGGCCGCACCGAGCCCGCTCCCGCTGCCGGTCACGATGGCCGTCTTGCCAACCAGGGACACCGTCATGCGAGCTCCTTCGCCCATTTGTCGTTGCGAGAAACGATCGCAGATTATCAGGTTTCCTGTCAATCATACTCTATTGTCGACCGGCGGACGAGGGCTCGTTGTGGGCGAGAATCAGGAAACCTGTCGATTGGGGGTTCTTGTTCAGCGTTCGAGCACAACCGCGAGACCCTGTCCCACGCCGATGCAGATGGCGACCACCGCGACGCCACCCCCGCGCGAGGCGAGAGCATGCGCGGCCCGGCTGAGGATCCGCCCGCCGGATGCGCCGAGGGGATGCCCGATGGCGATCGCGCCGCCCGTCGTGTTCACCTTCTCGGGGTCGAGCTCCGGCCAGAGCCGGAGGCAGGCAAGGGTCTGGGACGCGTATGCCTCGTTGAGTTCGACCAGGTCGACATCCGCCCAGGTGCGGCCGGCCCGGGCGAGCGCGCGGTTCGCAGCCTCCACCGGGGCGATCCCGAAGACCTGCGGTTCGTTGCCGGCGATTCCTCGACCCGTGATCCGGGCGAGCGGATCCGCGTCGACCCCGTCGATCCGCTCCCCGGCCCCGAGCAGCAGCATCGAGGCTCCGTCGTTGAGCGACGAGGAGTTCCCTGCCGTCACCGTGCCCCCCTCGACGAACGCAGCTGCCAGCTCGGCCAGGGCCTCGGGCGTGGTGTCGGGCCGCAGGGTCTCGTCGCGTTCGAGGGCGACGCCGGGCACCGCGACGATCTCGGAGTCGAAGACGCCGTCATCCCAGGCGGCGGCGGCGAGCCGGTGGGAGCGCAGGGCGAAGGCGTCCTGCTCCTCACGAGAGATGCCGTAGCGTTCGGCGAGGAGCTCGGCCGTCTCCCCCAGCGGGATGGTCCATTCGGCGGGCATCCGCGGATTCACGAGCCGCCACCCCAGAGTCGTCGACACCAGGGTCTCGTTGCCGGCGGGGTAGGGCCGTGACGGTTTCGGCAGCACCCATGGCGCGCGACTCATCGACTCGACCCCGCCCGCGATCACGACGCCCGCATCTCCTGTCTCGATCATCCGGGAGGCTTGCATGGCGGCATCGAGCCCTGAGCCGCAGAGGCGGTTGGTGGTCGACCCGGAGATGGAGACCGGGAGCCCGGCGAGCAGGACCGCCATGCGCGCGACATCCCGGTTGTCTTCGCCTGCCTGGTTGGCATCCCCGAGAATGACGTCGCCGATCGAGGCGACATCGAAGTCCGGATGCCGATCCAAAAGGGCACGCAGCGTCGACGCCGCGAGGTCGTCGGGCCGCACCCCGGCGAGCGCCTTGCCGAACTTGCCGAACGGGGTGCGCACTCCATCGAAGATCCAGGCGGCGGTCATCTCAGGCCTCGTTCCAGGGCAGTCCGGTGAGTTCGCGCAACTCATCGAGGGTGGTGTCGAAGCGCTCGAGCACCCGGGCGCCTGAGGCGCCGACCGAGAACACGGCGCGGTCGGTGTAGACCCGGGTGACGCAGCCGACACCGGTCAGCGGGTAGCTGCAGCGCTCCACGAGCCGGGATTCACCGGTCTTGGTCAGAAGGTCCATCATCACCCACGACTGTTTGGCGCCCACCGCCAGGTCCATCGCGCCGCCGACGGCGGGGATGGCATCCTGATCACCGGTGTGCCAGTTGGCAAGGTCGCCCGATGTCGAGACCTGGAAGGCGCCGAGCACGCAGATGTCGAGGTGGCCGCCGCGCATCATCGCGAAGGAGTCCGCCTGATGGAAGTACGACGCGCCAGGAAGCTCGCTGACCGGGATCTTGCCGGCGTTCACGAGGTCCGGGTCGATCGCGGGCCCGGTCACGGCAGGCCCCATGCCGAGTAAGCCGTTCTCGGTCTGCAGGGTGATATCGCGGTCGGCCGTGAGATGGTCGGCGACGAGGGTGGGGGAGCCGATGCCGAGGTTCACATACGAGCCGTCAGGGATGTCGGCGGCGATCCTCGCGGCGAGCTGCGATCGGCTGAGACTCATGCGCGCTCCCGCAGCCATTCGCGGTCTCCCACGGCGACCACGCGATCGACGTAGATCCCGGGGGTGACGACGGCCTCGGGATCCAGGTCGCCGACGCCCACGACCCGATCGACCTGAACGATCGACAGATCGGCCGCCGCCGCCATCACCGGATTGAAGTTGCGGCTGGTCTTTCGATACACGACGTTGCCCAGGGGGTCTCCCAGGTATCCGCCGACGAGGGCGACGTCGCCGCGGATCGGGGTCTCGAACACGTACCACGAGCCGTCGATCTGGCGCGTCTCCTTTCCCTCGGCCAGTGGCGTGCCGAATCCGGTGGGGGTGAAGAAGCCGCCGAGCCCGGCACCGCCTGCCCGGATGCGCTCGGCGAGATTCCCCTGCGGCACCAGTTCCAGCTGCACCTGGCCTGTTCGGTAGAGGCCATCGAAGACATAGGAGTCGACTTGGCGCGGAAAGGAGCACACCACCTTGCTCACCCGGCCTGCGGCGAGCAGGGCGGCCAGCCCGGTGTCGCCGTTTCCCGCGTTGTTGCTGACGATCGTGAGGTCGCGGGCTCCCTGCTCGAGCAGGCCGTCGATGAGTTGCACCGGATGACCGGCGAGCCCGAATCCGCCGATCAGCACGGTCGACCCGTCGGCGACTCCGGACAGCGCGTCGGCGACGTCGGCGACCACCTTGCTCCTCACCTGGCGGGTCCGTCCAGGCTCTCGGCAAGAATCGCGAAGCCGTGATTGGCGACAGGGATCCCGGCGTACAAGCCGACTTGGAGAATGACCTCGCGCAGTTCTTCACGGGTGACCCCGTTGACGATCGCGGCCCGGAAGTGCATCGGCACTTCCTCCCAGCGGCCGGTGGACATCAGGGTGCTCAGGGCCGAGATGCTGCGGGCGCGCCGATCCAGACCGGGGCGCGACCAGACGTCGCCCCAGGCCACGCGGGTGACGTAGTCCTGAAAATCCGCCGTGTCGGCCGTCGTGCGCTCGATGGCGCGATCCACGTGCTCGTCTCCGAGCACCTCGCGCCGTACGCGGGTTCCCTGCTCGCGCCGTTCGTCGTCTTTCATGGCGTACTCGATTCCGTGGTGATCAGGGCCGCGACCAGGTCGGGGCGTTCGACGGCTGCAAGGTGACTGGTGCCCGGGACGACATGCAACGATCCCTGGGGAGCCGCCGCCACGATCGCCTGAGCTTCGGCCACCGGGATGACCGGGTCCTGGTCGCCGACGACCAGGTTGAGGGGGATCCGAAGTTCAGCGAGACGCTCTCGCAGGTCCGTCGCGCCAAGCGCCTCGACGCACAGGGCGTAGCTCTCGTCATCGATATCGAGAAGACGGTGAAGGATGCGCGCGGTCGCGTCGGGCTCGCGCTCGAGGAATTCCGCCGTGAACCAGCGCGACGCCGAACCGGTGACCAGTGACGGGGTGCCCTTCGTCCGAACGTCGGATGCCCGCTGACGCCAGCCCTCGGGCGTTCCGATTCTCGGAAGCGAGCACACCAGCGTGAGGGCGGCGACGCGATCCGGGTGATCGAGGGCCAGCTGCAGACCCACGACGCCCCCCAGCGAGATGCCGGCGAAGGCGAAGCGGTCGATGCCCGCAGCGTCGACGGCACGCAGCATCGCCTCGGCGAGCTCGCTCATGGTGAAGGGATGGGTGGCGGCGGGCGAGACTCCGTGTCCGGGCAGGTCCCAGGCGAAGACCGGATGTCGGCTGCCGAGCTCTGTTCGGGCTCGGTCCCAGACCGAGGTGGTCGTGCCGAGGCTGGGTCCCAAGACAAGGGGGACCGCGTCGGGCGCCGCCTCGGGGCCCGCCGGAGCAAGCACGCCGACGATCACGGGCGCGGTCATGCGAGGGCTCCGCGAGCGGCCGCGAGCAGACGCGTCGTGAGCTGATCGGCGTCGCCCAGGTACTCCGCGGGATCCGTGACCGGGCCGTATCGTGCCGATTCGCTGACCAGATCGTGGGCCGACGCCGAGACATGCTCGGCGATGGCGCTCTCGTGAATGCGCAGGCCGTCGACCAGTTCGCGTGTCGTCGCCGCTGCCCCGCCCGCCGTGCGGAGCAGCTCCCTCAACGGCTGCCATTCCGCGTGCCATGCGCCATCCGGACGCTCGTCGACGGTCGCCGCATCGAGGTGCAATTGGGCGGCGAGAAGCGGGACCTGACGCGCCGCGGCATTCACCAGGACCGCCCTCACCGGGTTGCTCTTGTGGGGCATCGCCGACGATGCACCCTCGGCGCCGTCGTCCAGCTCGCCGATCTCGGTCCGCGCCAGCAGCGCGACGTTGCCGCCGATCGTGCCGAACGCGTCGCACAGTTCGACGACCGAATCGGCGAGCCGGGTCAGCGGAGCACGATGGACGTGCCAGGGAGCGGGTGGCACGGCGAGACCGAGTTCGACCGCCAGGCGGTCGGCGATCGAGGTGCCCGTGCCCGGGCCGGTCGCGGCGACGAACGAGGCGAGCGTTCCGGATGCGCCGCCGAGTTGAACCGGAAGGGCGGCGCTCGAAGCCCGCAGCGCGGCGACCGCGTGAGCGACCGAGTACGCCCACCCCGCGAGCTTGAGCCCGAGCGTGATCGGGGTGCTGTGCTGGGTGAGGGTGCGCCCGACCATGACCGTCCCGCGGTGGCTCTCGGCCAGGTCGGCGAGCCGGGCCGCGGCTGCCGCAGCGTCGTCGTCGATCAGGCGGACGGCATCCTTCGCCATGAGAACCAGCCCGGTGTCGAGTGCGTCCTGGCTGGTGGCGCCGCGGTGCAGCCAGCTGCCGTCCTCCGGCGTGAGCCGCTCGCGCAGCAGGCCGAGCAATGGGATCACCGGATTGCCGTTCTGGCGCGACCCGGCGATCAACTGTCCCGGCTCGATATCCGCAGCGGCTTCGCGAATGCGGTCGCCGACACCCGAGGGCGCCGTCACGACCGCGAGGGCCACCTCGAAGCGGACGATCGCGGCCAGCACGGCGGCATCCCCGGTCGCGGCGGCGATCGGACGGCCGGCCCAGACCGGAGAGAGCAGGCCGCCGTCTGCGACGTCATCGGAAGGCAAGAAAGACCGTCTCTCTCTCACCCTGCAGGCGGATGTCGTGAAGCAGGCGGTCCGGCGCGGCCCGCACGGCGATCAGCGTCTCCCGCTCGGGCCGCGTCAGCCTCTGCAGGAGTGGATCGAGGGCGAGCGCGTCATCGTCCCCAGGAACGTAGATGCGGGTGTCAAGCACGGCGAGCAACCCGCGGGCGAACACCTTGACCGCGAAATACGCGGCCGGATTCGGCGCAACCGCACCCGGTTCCCAGGTGACGAACTCGTACCATCCATCCGGGTCGGTCTCACATCGACCGAACCCGGTGAACCGCCCTGGCCGCCGGTTGCGGCTGCCGGGCTCGCTGACGATCCGACCCATCCGGTCGGCGTGCCAGATCTCGATCAAGGCGTCCGGGACCGGCCGGCTTTCGCCATCGAGCACTCGGCCGGCGAGCACGATCGAACCGGCCGTGCCGGGTTCGACCAGCAGGTTGTCGCCGTCGTAGACCAAGCCATCGCGAAAGAAGGGGCCGACCGTCTGGTCGGCAGTGGGAAGGATCGTCCGCTCGCTCATGCGTCTCCCTCGTCGGGCTCGATCCAGGTGCGGCGCGAGCCGGTCAAGACGATGTCCCAACGGTAGCCGAGAGCCCACTCCGGGGAGGTGAGTTCGTGATCGTATGCCGCGATCAGGCCCTCGCGGGCGCGCTCATCCGGAATCGCGTTGAAGATGGGGTCCAGCGGCATCAGCGGGTCGCCGGGGAAGTACATCTGGGTGATCAGGCGCTGGGTGAACGCGGGGCCGAACAATGAGAAGTGGATGTGGGCGGGGCGCCAGGCGTTCTCGTGATTGCGCCACGGGTAGGCCCCTGGCTTGATCGTCGTGAACCGGTATCGCCCATCCTCGTCGGTGAGGCAGCGGCCCGCGCCGGTGAAATGCGGGTCGAGCGGCGCAGGATGGCGATCGCGTTTGTGCCGGTAGCGCCCACCGGCGTTGGCCTGCCACACCTCGACGAGCTGTCCGACAACGGGACGCCCGTCCGCGTCCAGCACGCGCCCCTCGACGACCATGCGCTCGCCGAGCGGTTCGCCGGTCGACATCGTGGTCAGGTCTGACTCGGCCTCCCCCACGTCACGCCGGCCGAATGCCGGGCTGGTCAGCTCGATGGTCTCGGGATCGACGAGCTCCAGCGCTTTGGTCGGATGGCGGAGCAGGCTCGATCGATATGGCGGGTAGTCGGTGAGTGGTCGATGCGCCGCCCAGTTCGGGTCGACATCAGTGGAGCCCTTCCGCAGAGCAGCCATCTCGGCCGAGATCTCGGATTGATCTGTCATCGTGCCTCCTCCTCCGCCGGCCAGCCGGTGTACCCCTCGGCCAGATAGGTCTGGGCCGCGCGAGAGCTGACGATCGACTCCAGTTCGCCGAGCTGACGGCGCCGATCGAACTCGGTCGATTCGGCACTGACGTGGAGCATGCTCGTCATCCACCAGGAGAAGTTCTGAGCGCGCCAGATGCGCCGCAGGGCCGTCCGCTCGTAGTCGTCGACCACTGCGGTGCCGCGCCCTGCGTAGTACTCGACGATGCCGCGGAGCAGGATCTGCACATCGTGAACCGCAAGGTTCATCCCCTTGGCTCCGGTGGGTGGCACGGTGTGGGCGGCATCCCCGATCAGCAGGACGCGACGATTCTGCAGGCGCTGTGCCACGAAACTGCGGAATCTCAGCACGTCACGCTGGAAGATCTCTCCCTGCTTGAGCTCGGTTCCCGCCACTCGGGACTGCAGCGCGTCCCAGATCTCCGCGTCGGTCATTGCCTGGGGGTCGAGATCCGGATCGCACTGCAGATACATCCGCTGCACCGTTTCGGAGCGCTGGCTGATGAGGGCGAACCCCGATTCCGAGTTCGCGTAGATCAGTTCGGACGCGCTGGGAGGAGCCGTGCACAGGATGCCGAACCAGGCGAACGGGTACTCGCGGAAGTAGCCGGTGCGGGACTCCGACACCGCCGATCGCACGATGCTGCGCGATCCGTCCGCTCCGATGACGAAGTCGGCAACGATCTCGAAGCGCTGGCCGGCGGCATCGACACCGACGACCCGGGGCTCGTCGGTGTTCTCGTCGACCACCTGCTGCGCGGTGCACTCCAGCCGGATGTCCCCGCCGTCCGCGAAGCGCCGCGCGAGCAGATCCTTCAAGACCTCGTGCTGCGGATACAGCCAGACCGATCGGCCGACCAAGTCCCGAAAGTCGATGCGGTGCCCTTCGCCTTCGAACTGCAGCTCGATGCCGTCATGCCGGTGACCGTCGATCAGCACGCGATCGGACGCGCCCGACTCGACCAGCAGGTCGACGGTGCCGTTCTCCAGAATCCCCGCGCGGATGGTCGCCTCGATGTCGGGGCGCGACCGATCGTCGACCACGATCGAATCGATCCCCTCACGATGCAGAAGGTGCGAGAGCATCAGGCCCGCCGGACCGGCGCCCACGATCGCCACCTGGGTACGGGTGGGGGCATCCATCGGTCTCCTTCGACGACGTGGCAGACCCCTCAGTGTCCACGGCAGGTACGGCGAGCGGAGCGAAGTTCCCGTTCAATGAGAATGCAGTCGTTGCTCCGGGAGAGCGGCACCGATCTGGCTCGCCGCCTGTCGGAGCAAAGCGACCACGGCTTCGACATCGGAGCGCTCGCGCGGCAGCACGACCGAAAGCGCGGCGACCACGGTGGCGCCATCCCGGACCGGCACCGCGATACCGGTCGACACCACCTCAACAGACCCGGGCGCCACGGCGTACCCGAGCTGCCGGACCTCGGCCACCTTGCGCCGCAGGGCGGAGGGATCGGTGATCGTCTCGGGTGTCAGGGCGGGAAGCGGCCCGGCGAGAATCCGGTCCAGGGTGTCGCTGGAGGCGTGGGCGAGAAGCACCAGCCCGGATGACGACGCATGCAACGGAAGCCGTCCCGCGATCTGGGTGACGTTCGAGCCGGCGGCCGGCCCCGACAGCCTCTCGATGAAGAGCACCTCGTCGTTCTCGAGAACGCCCAATTGCGTGTGCTCGAGGATCGCCGCCTGCACGGCTTCCATGGCGGGCAGGGCCGCTTGCCGTAGTCCGAGGGCGTGTGACCCGCGCGTCGTGAGCTCCCAGAGACGCATTCCGATCCGTACCTCATCTCGCTCGTCGCGCTCCAGCAGCCCAGCCGCGACGAGGTCGTCGACCAGTCGGAAGGCGGTCGACGTGGGCAGGCCGGCTCGACGACCGATCGCGCTGGGCGTCTGGGCGGTGTGATCCCGATCGAATGACGCGAGGATCCGGACGACGCGCGTGACGATGCTCTCACCCGACCCGGAGTTCGCCATGGGTCGATCGTAGGTCGCCGAGCGCGGCCCCGACCCAGCGCGGCTGCGACCAAGGCGCGACCCAGGAGGCCGCCTGCGGCTCAGTGGTGACGCAGTTGCGAGATGAGCTCGCTCTTGCGCTTGTCCGAGTAGCCGCGCATCCCCAACTCTTTGGCGCGCGTGCGCAACTCGGCCACCGACATCTCTTCGTAGTCGCCCGCCTTGCCGCCCTTGCGGCCTACCGCCGAGCGGCCTCGAGTCGCCGCGGCGTTGGAGATGCGGGCTGCCTTCTGCTTGCTGTCGCCCTCGTCGCGAAGCTTCTCGTAGAGTTCCGGATCTTTGAGCGAACTGTTTCGTCTGCCGGGCATGGCTGAGACTCCCCTCCACGTGACGGATCGGTAGGCGTCACGATGACAGGCCTACGCCGACCGGCCCGACGGGGGCGGGATGCTCAGGCGCTTTTCAGGAGCGCGAAGCCACCGCCGCCAGGCCTCGCTCGAGATCCGCGATCAGGTCGCCGACGTGCTCGATGCCGACCGAGAGCCTCAGCAGGTCGAGCGGCGCCGGGGTGCCGGCCCCCTCCGCACTGGCACGATGCTCGATCAGGCTCTCGACGCCGCCGAGCGAGGTGGCGCGTTTCCACAGCTCGGTGTTCGCAGCGACCGCGATGGCGGCCTGCTCGCCGCCGGCGACGCGGATCGACAGCATCCCGCCATATCCGCCGTGCATCTGGCGCGAGGCGATCTCGTGACCGTGGCTGGTCGGCAGCCCGGGGTAGAGCACCTCCGTCACGCCCTCGTGGCCGTGGAAGTGCTCCGCGATCCGCAGCGCCGACGCGCTCGCGGTGCGCACCCGCAAATAAAGCGTGCGCATCCCGCGCAGCAGCAGCCACGACTCCATCGACCCCAGCGTGCCGCCGATCTGGGCCCGCACCGACCGCACGCGTTGCCAGTACTCACTGTCGGCGCGTGTCGTGAGGGTGCCCGCCGTGAGGTCTGAGTGCCCATTGAGGTATTTGGTCGCGGAGTGCATGACGAGATCGGCGCCCAGATCGAGCGGCTGCGTCAGCACCGGGGTGGCCGGGGTCGAGTCGACGGCCAGCAGCGCGTCGGCGGCATGGGCGATCTCGGCGGTTGCGGCGATGTCGGTGATCGTCCACAGCGGGTTCGCCGGCGTCTCGACCCAGACCAGCTTGGTCACACCCGGCCGGATGGCAGCCCGAACCGAGGCGGCATCGGTCATATCGATCAGCTCGACATCCAGTCCCCACGAGGTGGCGAAACCCGACAGCCAGTTGCGCAGGCTCCAATACATGACCTTCGGCGCCAGCACGTGGTCGCCGGGGCGGAGGGCCTGGAACGCCGCGGTCGCCGCCGCCATCCCGCTGGCGAAGAGCAGGCTCTGGAACCCGTGCTCGAGTTCCGTGATGAGCGCCTCGGCCTGGTCGAAGGCCGGGTTCTGGTCGCGCATGTAGATGCGTCCTGAGCGGTAGGCGTTGTCCGGGTCTCGTAGGAAGGTGCTCGACATGTGCAGGGGTGGGTTGATCGCTCGGGTGGTTTCGTCGATCCAACCGAGCCCCTGCGCCGCCAGACTCTCAGGATGGATGTCGGTCATGTCCCGATGCTAGCCACGCACCACGAACGCCATTGCATCATTCATCACATGTATGATCTAATATGAACGCCGCCAGAGCCGGTGGCCAGGTCGTCAAGGAAGTCGACAAGAAAAGGACGCGACAATGTCATCACAGCAACGCCGCTTCACCCGAATCCCCCGGGCGCTGGGACTGGTAGCCGCAGCAGCAACTCTCGCTCTGCTCGCGACCGGTTGCACCACGGGAGGCGGTGGCGGAAACAACGGCTATGGATTCAAGGCAGCCAAGCAGGACAAGAAGGCCGGCATCACCATCCTGGTGGACGCTGACCGCTCGGCCATTGCCAAGGCATTCCAGACGGATCACCCCGAGTACAAGGTCAACATCCAGACCTACGACGGAAACGCCGGTGGAACCAACTCGTTCCAGACGAAGATCTCGCTCGCCGACAAGGCAGGCTCCGGCTGGCCGGACGTCGTGTGGTCGGGGCAGGTGAACGACGCCAGCTGGGCCGCTGTCGGCAAGAACGGCGCTCAGGCTTTCGCCACGCCGCTCGACGAGGGCGTCATCTCGAAGAAGTGGCTCGACGGCTACACCAAGGGTGCTGAAGACCCGGTGACGGTCGGCGGCCACATCTACGGCGTGCGCGACAACCTGGCGCCGGTGGTGTTCTGGTACAACAAGACCCTCTTCGACCAGTTCGGGTACAAGATCCCCGAGACGTGGGAGGACTACCAGGCCCTGGGCGACAAGCTCGCGGCCGAGCACCCTGGCTACACGCTGGGCACGATCGGTGACTCGTTCACCGCGACGCTCACCGACTTCTGGGCCGCTCAGGCCCCGATCTACACGGTCAAGGGCAAGGAGTTCAAGGCCGACTTCGCGGATTCTCACACCAAGAAGATGGTCGCTCTCCTGGACCACATGCTCGCCAACCACAGCATCAACACCGTGGGCATGTTCACGCCTGACTTCGCGAAGGTGGACAAGGGCAAGCTGCTCGGCATCCCCGGACCGACCTGGTTCACGGGGGCCATCTTCGCCTCGGGGTCCGCGCTCGCCGGTAAGCCGGGCGAATGGGGAGCGGGCATGCCGCTGCACTGGGCCGGCGAGGACATCGCCACCGGCAACGTGGGTGGTGGCTTCTGGTATGGCTCGAGCCACTCGAAGAACCTCAAGGCCGAAGCTGCATTCCTGCAGTACGCGGTCGCGGGACCGCAGTCGGTCAAGCTGATCACGGGTCTGCCGGCGTACGCCTCCACGGCGAGCGCCTGGCTGGACGCGCAGGTCAGTGGCGGTTTCTGGGCTGACTCGGACAAGTTCAAGGACGTCGTCAACACGGCATCCACCCACATCTGGCCGGGCTGGGGCGCGACGCTGTCGTTCAGCTCCGAGCCGGCATGGAATGAGATCGTGGCTCCGGCTCTTGCCAAGGGTCAGACGATCGCCTCGACCGTCGACGCGTGGCAGAAGCGCTACGAGAACGACGCTCAAGTCAACGGCTACACGGTCAAGTAGAGAAGACAACTCCCATCTCTACTGATCTCACGTCCCTCGCTGCCGTCCCTTCACAGGGGCGGCAGCGGGGGGCAATCATTCGACGCCCTCAGCGGCGGCTCGGCGCGCAGACCGTTATCGGCTACGTGTTCTCGAGTGGCTACCTGCTGTTCCTCCTGGCCTTCGGTATCGGGCCGATGATCTACGCGCTGTACCTCTCGTTCACCGCGAACGGGGCGTTCGCCGGGGTCGACAACTTCGTCCGGGTCTTCCACGACTTCCGATTCCTGCCGGCCGTGCAGCACGTGGCCCTGTTCGTGGTCGTCTGGCTGGTGACGCTGATCGTGCTGGTCACGATCTTGGCGCTCGTGGTCCACGCGGTGCGCACCAGATGGCTGTCGGCGACCTCGCGCTTCCTGTTCTACATCCCCGGAGCGCTCGCCGGGTCGGCGAGCGTGTTGCTCTGGCTCTTCATGCTCACCCCGAGCGTCAGCCCGGTGGCCGGACTCCTGGATGTGCTCGGACTCAAGAGCTTCACCCAGATCGTCTCCCTCGAAAACCTTCCCGTGGTCTTCACCATCGTCGCGTTCTGGACCGGTGCCGGCGGATGGATCATCATCATGTACGGCGCGCTGAATACGATCTCGAGCGACGTGATGGAGGCCGCCCGTATCGACGGCGCTGGGCCCTTCAAGACTGCGTGGTACATCCAGATCCCATTGATGCGCAAGTGGATCGCCTACATGGCCATCGTCTCGCTTGCCGGCGGAACCCAATTGTTCGTCGAGCCGAAGATCCTCAACCTCGCGAGCCGGGGTGTCGTCCCGCAGGAGTATTCGCTCAACCAGCTCGCGTACACGATCGCGTTCGGTCCCCAAGCGGACTTCAACGGGTCGGCAGCGATTTCGATCGTCCTGCTGGTCGTGGCCATGGGCCTCTCCGCAATCTTCGTCTTCCGAGGAGGACTCTTTGACCGCGACTAATTTGCGCCTCGTGCCCGCGGCGCCCGCTCCGGCCCGCTGGCTCGGGCGGGTGCTCGCGATCGCCGTGATCGCGTTCTTCGCCATCTTCTTCGTCGTTCCCTTGGCATGGTTGCTGCTGGCCCCGACGAAGAACGGCGATCAACTCGGCAGCCTCCACGGCGAGTCGCCCTTCAGTTTCGGATCCTTCGACCAGCTCGCACACAACTGGCATCAGCTGATCACGTTTCAGGACGGCATCATCTGGACGTGGCTCGGCAACTCGGTGTTCTACTCCGGGGTCGCGCTGGTGATCACGATCCTCATCACGATTCCCGCGGGCTACGCGCTCGCGATGACCAAGTTCAGGCTGCGGCGCGCTCTGCTCATCACGACGCTCATGGTCATGCTCATCCCGAACACGGCGCTCGCTCTGCCGATCTTCCTCGAGCTCTCGGCGGTTCACGTCTTCGGTTCCCCGCTCGGCGTGATCCTGCCGTTCTCCTTCTTCCCATTCGGCGTCTATCTGGCGTACATCTACTTCTCCACGACGATGTCGCACGATCTCCTGGACGCTGCGCGCATCGACGGTGCGGGGGAGCTCAAGGTGTTCACGAGCATCGCCATGCCCCTGGCCACCCCCGTGATCGCGCTCGTCGGCTTCTTCAGCTTCGTGGGCAACTGGAACAACTACTTCCTGCCCTTCATCATGGAGCCCGGGGCCGACCAGTTGCCCGTCCAGGTCGGTCTGGCGGTCTTGCTCTCGAGCACCCCCGCGTTCAACCCGACCAATGCGGCCGCGCTCACGATCACCCTTCCGGAGTTGGCGCTGGCGACACTCATCTCCGTGGCTCCTGTGCTGATCGTCTTCTTGTTCTCGCAGCGCTTCCTGGTGACCGGGCTGACGGCCGGCGCGACCAAGGGATGACCGAAGTTCGCCGATTCGGCATGGCAGCACGCCTGGTGCCGGAGAAGCGCGAGGAGTACCTGCGGCTGCACCGGGATGTGTGGCCGCAAGTCGAGGCGACGATCACCGAGTGCGGTATCCGCAACTTCACGATCTTCGTGTTGGGCGATGTGATCTTCGGCTACTACGAGTACATCGGCGAGGACTACGACGCCGACCAGACGCGCATGGCCGCCGACCCGGTCACCCAGGACTGGTGGACGCGAACCGCACCCTGCCAGTTGCCGTTCGAGCCGAACTCGTCAGCCCCCAACTGGCAACAGTTGGACGAGGCCTGGCACCTGGACTGATGCCCATGCCGGCCGGAACGTCCACTAGCGTGCGGGGGGTCCCGGCAGCACCCGCTCCCGCCCGCTGGCTGGGGCGCGTGTTCGCTGTCGCCGTTCTCGCGTTCTTCAGCGTCTTCTTCCTCGTTCCGTTGGCGTGGCTGCTGCTCGCACCGGCCAAGAGCGGCACCCAGCTCAACGACCTCCAGGGCGAGCAGCCATTCAGCCTGGGGTCGTTCGCCCAGCTCGCGCAGAACTGGAAGGCCCTGTCCGGGTTCGAGGACGGCGTCTTCTGGACCTGGGTCGGCAATTCACTGCTGTACTCGGGCGCCGCACTGGTGATCACTATCGTCCTGGCGATCCCGGCGGGGTACGCGCTCGCAATGACGAATTTCAGAGGCCGACAGGTCATGCTCCTCGCGACGCTCATGGTCATGCTCATCCCGAACACCGCTCTTGCGTTGCCGATATTCCTCGAACTCGCGGCGGTTCACCTGCTCAATACGCCGCTCGCGGTGATCCTGCCGTTTTCGTTCTTCCCGTTCGGTGTCTACCTGGCCTTCATCTTCTTCTCCACGTCGATGTCGCACGAGCTGCTCGACGCGGCGCGCATCGACGGAGCCGGGGAGTTCCAGATCTTCCGGCGGATCGCCCTGCCCCTCGCGACCCCCATTGTCGGTCTCGTCGCCTTCTTCAACTTCGTCGGCAACTGGAACAACTTCTTCCTGCCGTTCATCACGGAGCCGGAGTCGGAGAGGAAACCAGTGCAAGTGGGTCTGGCGGAGGTCATGCAGAGCGGGCACCTCAACTTTCCCCAGTTGGCCTTGGCGATCCTCATTTCCGTTGCGCCAATCCTGATCGTCTTCCTGTTCTCGCAGCGCTTCCTCGCGACCGGGATGACGGCCGGCGCCACCAAGGGATGAAGGGGTCGATGTCCGACGCCGTGCCAGCCGCCGTTCGAGCCCGGATCGTCAGAGCCCAAGCGGCAGCAGTTCGACGAGGCCTGGCACCTGGACTAGAGGAGTAGGCCTTGGCCGACGCACACCTTCTGCCCGAGCGAATCCTGTTCGGAGCGGCGTTCTACGACGAGTACCGCGTCAACGGCGACCTCGAGCGCGACCTCGACCTGATGGCCGACGCATCCTTCTCGGTCATTCGCGTTGGCGAGTCGGTGTGGGCGACCTGGGAGCCGGAGCCGGGCGTGTATCACCTCGACTGGCTGCAGCCCGTGCTCGACGGTGCGCACGCCCGGGGCATCTCGGTGGTGCTGGGCACGCCGACCTATGCGGTGCCCCCGTGGCTGCGCGCGATGGATCCCGACCTCGCGGGCGAGGAGGCCACCGGGGTGCGCCGTCCCTGGGGGTGGCGCCAGGAGGTCGACATCACGCATCCGCTGTTCCGGCAGCATGCGGAGGGCGTCATCCGGGCGATCATCGCGAGGTACGCCGACCACCCCGCGATCATCGGCTACCAGGTCGACAACGAGCCCGGCTCCTTTCTGCTGCACAACCAGCGCGTCTTCGACGGCTTTCTTCGTTGGCTCGAAGGTCGCTACGGCGATGTCGACACGCTCAACCGCGAATGGGGGCTCACGTACTGGTCACACCGCATCCGCAGCTGGGACGAGCTGTGGCGCCCCGATGGCAACCACTCGCCGCAATACCAGCTCGAGTGGCGTCGCTACCAGACCGAGCTCGTCAACGACTTCATCGCCTGGCAGGCGGGTATCGTGCGGGAGTACGCGCATCCCCGTCAGTTCGTCACGACCTGCATCGCGTACGAGAGCGCGGCGATCGACGACCAGCAACTCGTGCAGGCGCTGGATGTCACAGCGGGCAATCCCTACTACATGATGCAGGAAGCACTCCGCATCGGGGTCGAGGTGCCGCGGCACGGGCTGTGGTACACGACAGGGGTGTGGGGGCTCTACGAGCAGGGCGACCGGATGTTCAGTTCGGCACAGGCTCCGTTCCTGGTCACCGAGACGAATGCGCAGTCCATCGGGCAGTCGCACTGGCAGCACCACACCCCGTACCCCGGCCAGATCGCGCTCGCGGGCCTCGCCCTCGTGGCCCGCGGCGCTCGGATGATCGAGTACTGGCAGTGGCAGACACTGCACTACGGCATCGAAACCTACTGGGGCGGGGTGCTGCCGCACAGCGGCCTGCCCGGTCGCATCTACCGTGAGATCGCGGAACTCGGTCACCGGTTGCGCGACCTCGGGCCACAGCTCGAGGGGTTCACGCCCGACGCGGATGTCGCCCTGCTCTACTCGGTCGACACGAAACGCAGCTTCGAGTTCTCCCCGCCGCTCGCCGACGCCGAGGGCGGCCCGGATCGCGCGTCGTATCAGCGGATCTTCGATCGCTACTACCGCGCGGCCTTCGAAGCGGGTGTCCAGAGTCGGATCGTGCACGCCGAGCAGTTCCGGCAGCGCGACGCCGCGGACTTCGTGTCCGAGTTCCCGACGCTCGTCGTGCCGACGCTCTACATCGCCGACGACGACATGCTCGACGCACTCGTGCGCTACGCGGAGGCGGGCGGGCATCTCGTGGTCGGCATCCGTACCGGCTATGGAGACCAGCTCGCCCGGGCCCGGCCCGAGCGGGCGCCCGGACGTCTCGCCGACGCAGCGGGGGTCTGGTACGACGAGTACTCGACGCTCGACGCTCCGGTCGGCATCGAGGGCGCCACCTTCGGTGGAGGCCAGGCCGAGGGTTGGGCCGACGCGCTGGTCGCTGACGGCGCCGACGTCGTGGCGACGTACTCCTCGGGCATCTACGCGGGACGGCCCGCGGTCACCTCGCGCGAGCACGGCGCCGGTCGCGTGACCTACGTGGGCACGCTGCCCGACGTCGCGCTGGCGACAGCCCTCCTTCGCTGGGCCGTCCCAATCACGAGCGCGAGCCGATGGAGGTTGGATGCCACGGTCACGGTCACATCAGGCAGCAGTACCTCGGGGCGCGTCTGGTTCATCAGCAACTGGTCGCCCGAGCCCGCCACCGCTCGACCGCCGCAGCGGCTCCGCGCAACACCGATCGTGCTCGAACCGTGGGAGGTCACCGTGCTCGTCGAGCAACGCGACCCCGAATCCGAGCCGGGCAACATCCGATGACGAGAGGCTGGTACAGACGGATCGGGCAGACGCCACTGTTCACCTCGGCCATCATCGCCGGCGCTTCGCCTCTCGGCTCGATGCCCCATCTCTACGGCTATGGCGTCGACGAGGAGGCGGCAGTGGATTTCGTCCACGCCCTCCTGCGGAGTCCCATCCGCGCGATCGATACGTCCAACAACTACGGCGACGGGGCCAGTGAGCGTCGGATCGGAAAGGCGATCGCGTTGGCAGGGGGAGTCCCTGATGACTTCTCGGTCATCACGAAGGTCGACTCTGCCAGAGGAGACTTCTCCGGTGTCCGCGTGCGCGAGTCGTTCCGAGAAAGCTTGGAGCGGCTAGGTGTGAAGAGCGTCCCGTTGCTGTTCCTGCACGATCCCGATGCATTCGACTTCGGGTACATGACGTCCGCCGGGGGCGCCGTCGACGCACTCGCTAAGATCCGCGACGAAGGGCTTGCCGGTGCCATCGGTGTCGCAACCGGCGACACGCAGCTGTTGCACCGGTATCTCGACCTGGGCGTGTTCGATGTGATCCTGTGTCACAACCGGTTCACTCTCGTCGATCGCAGCGCCGATGAGCTCTTCACTCGCGCACTCGAACTCGGGGTGGGAGTTCTGAATGCGGCCGTCTATGGCGGTGGAATCCTTGCGCGCCCTGGCGAATCGACGAGGTACTCATATCAGCCGGCCAGTCGCCAACTCCTTGACACGATCGCCGCCATGGACGCCGTCTGCGCGAGGTCCGGGATCGACTTGGCCACCGCCGCGCTTCAGTTCTCGCTCCGCGATCCCCGAATCGACGCCACGGTCGTGGGTATCACAAGTGAAGGCAGAATTTCGAGTCTCATGGCGTCGGCCGGCGTGCACATCCCTGACGCAGTTTGGGACGAGCTGGAACAGCTTGTCCCGCCCGCTTCCACATGGCTGGACCACCCGTCCCGTGGCGGCGCCTCTTCGTAGCTCGTTGGCGAGGAGGCTACGCCTTCGGGCCGTCCGGTCGGCGACGCGCCCAGGCGAGCGCGATGTGATTCATCATCGCCGCCGAGGCGTCGGCGGGATCGCCGCTGACAATCGCCTCCATGATCGCCTTGTGCTCATCGAGGGTCTCGGGAGGCACCCCGCCCTGCGGGATCCCGGTGAAGCGGTTGCTCTCCCGCGCGCGGGCGAACAGGATCCGGGTGATGTTGGAGGCCAGTCGATTGCCCGACTGCTCCATGATCGTGTAGTGGAAGGCGGCATCCGCATCGTTGTAGGCGTCGAGGTCGTCGGCGTGCCGCACGGTGTCGGCGTATGCGGCCCGGAGTTCGGCGGCGCGTTCGGGTGTCTGCTGCTCGGCGGCCGCCGCTGCCATCGAGCCCTCGAGGCTGGCGCGAACGACCGACAGTTCGTCGAGAACGCCGAGAGAGTCGTCATGGTCGACGAGGGCCGACAGAACGACCGGGTCGAGAACGTTCCAGGTGCTCGGCGGATTCACCGAGGTGCCCCGCCCCTGCGCGACCGTCAGCAGGCCCTTCTCTTCGACGCGCTTGACCGACTCGCGGATCACCGTGCGGCTGACACCGAATTGCTGGCTCAGTATGCCCTCGGGCGGGAGTACCTCGCCGGGCTTGAGTTCGCCGGTCACGATGGCCGAGACCAGGTCGACGACGACCGCGACGCCCAGCCTGGCTGCGGGTGTGCGGGGAACGGCGTCGCCGAACACCGACCGCGCCGGGGGCGTGCTGCCCTGTGGCTCGACCGTCATGGGTCTCAGTTTAGGTCCGGACTCCATGCTGTCTTCGACTCAGAGATCGGCTGAATCGGCCGCGTCGTCCGAGACGAGTCGCAGCCCAGCCCGGCGTGGTCGAACGTGCTGGGGCGCGGGCCCGCTCGCACGTGAGTCTGATTCTCCGGCGATGGCGTTCTCATCGATGGCCAGGCCCGCCCCTGGTTGGTCTCCCAGTACGACGCCGCCGTCGGCGTACTCCGCGTCGAAGGTGGTGCCAAACGGGCTGCCAAGGTCTTGGACCTCTGCCGACAGGTGATTCGGGATCGCGGCCGCGGCGTGCGCCACCGCTCCGTTGGCGCTCAGACCGACTGGGCTCATCGGGAGGTCGCGGGAATGCGCGGCGAGCGCGACGCGCAAGAAGTGGGTGACGCCCCAGACGGCGCCTGCCTGCACGACATCCATCGCGGCCGCATCGAACAGCGGACGGTACTGCTCGAGGCCGGTGAGGTTCTCGCCCGTGGCGACGCCGGCGCGAACCGCAGCTGACAGCCGGGCCTGGCCGACGGCGTCCCACCGGCGAAGGGGTTCTTCGATCCAGGTCAGATCGTGCACCTCTTCGACCAGCGAGACGTACCGGACGGCCTGCTTGAGGTTCCACGACTCGTTCGCGTCGAGCATGAGAGCGGGACGCGCGGCGTTGGCCGAGAGGGCGTCCGAAATGATGCTGAGACGGCGGATATCTGCCGACGCGTCTCTGCCCCCCTTCAGCTTGCCGCTGCTGAAGCCGCGGTCGGCCATCGTGCGGTAGAACGCTCCGAGCTGGTCGTCGGTGAGCGCGATGTCGAGCCCCGACGCGTAGCCCGCGACGAAGCGGTCGGACGCGCCGAGGAGCCGCCACAGCGGCTCCCCGGCGATCTTCGCCTTCAAGTCCCACAGGGCGGAGTCGAGAGTCCCGATGCCGCCGAAGGTCGACCCGGCGTGGCCGGCCTTGAAGACCCGTGCGAGCATGCGGTCGTAGAGGGTCGAAACCGCGCGAGGGTCTTGCCCCTCGATCGCCGGGAAGACCCGGTCGACACCCTCGTGCGAACCGGTGGCGACGCCTGAAATGCCCTCATCGGTCTCGATGATCACGATCGGCACCTCGGTGATGCCGGAGTCGACGAAGCCATTGACGTCGCCGATGGGACGACCCCAGTCGTGATAGCTGCGCAGCAAGCGGTAGCCCGTGATCTTCATCATCGCCCTTGACGGTTCGTGCGCGGAGCCGCGCGAAAACAGCATACATCACACGTTCTACCTGACGAGGCCGGATGTGCGGTGAGCTGGAATTCATGTGATGTACGATGATTCGCGAATCCTCGAGGAGGTAACCCATCCGCACGCGGCAGCTCAATGGTCAGCTGAAAATCTCAGAGCTCGGCCTCGGCACCTCGCCCTTCGGCAATCTGTTCCGTGAGACCACCGACGCCGACACCGCCGCGGCGACCGTGACTTCGTGGGACGGCGGGGTGCGGTACTTCGATACGGCGCCGCACTACGGGCTCGGGCTCGCTGAGCGCCGACTCGGTGAGGCATTGCGCGAGTATCCGCGGGACGCCTACCTGATCTCGACCAAGGTCGGCCGGCTCCTGGTTCCGACGCCGCAGAACGCTCATCTGCAGGACGACGACGGATTCGTCGTGCCCGCCACGCATCGCCGCGAGTTCGACTTCAGCCGGGACGGCATCCTGCGGTCGCTCGAGGGCAGCCTCGAGCGGCTCGGACTGGATGACATCGACATCCTGTATCTGCACGATCCGGATGACCATTGGCACGAGGCGTCCACGACCGGCATGTCGGCGCTCATCGAGCTGCGCGACCAGGGGGTCGTGCGCTCCATCGGAGCCGGGATGAACCAGTCCGCGATGCTCAGCGAGTTCGTTCGGCGGTACGACGTCGACATCGTCATGCTCGCCGGCCGGTACACCTTGCTCGACCAGTCGGCGCTCGACGACCTGCTGCCATTGGCTCAGCAGCGGGGCGTCGGCGTGGTCGCGGCCGGGGTCTACAACTCCGGGCTGCTCAGTCGCGACGTCGTGCCCGACGACGCCCACTACGAGTACCAGCCGGCGCCACCCGAGTTGGTCGCCCGGGCGCGGGCGATCGCCGAGGTCTGCCGGCGGCACGGCGTCACGCTGCCAGAGGTGGCCGTGCAGTTCTCGCTGCGTCACCCGGCGGTGGTCTCGGCCGTCGTCGGGGCGCGCGATGCCGCCCAGGCGGCGGGCAACCTCGCCAGGTACGACGCCGAGATCCCGTCGGCACTGTGGGACGAGCTGGAGGGCTCCGGGTACATCCGGCCGCTTCCGGCGTGATCGTCGATGCCGCTCAGAACGCGCTGATCCCCGTCAGTTCGCGACCGAGCACGAGCTGATGGATCTCGTCGGTTCCCTCGTAGGTGCGCACCGACTCGAGGTTGGCCAGATGCCTCATCACGGGAAAGGCGCTGGTGATTCCGTCGCCACCGAGGATGGCGCGGGCCTGCTGAGCGATCCGCAGAGCCTCACGAACGTTGTTGAGCTTGCCGACGCTGATCTGTGCCGGGGTGAGCGCGCCGCGCTCCTTCAGGCGACCCAGGTGCAGCGCGAGCAGCATGCCCTTCTCGTACTCGACGAACATGTCGGCGAGGTGGGCCTGGATGAGTTGCGTGCCTCCGATCGGATGCCCGAAGACCTCGCGGCTGCGTGCCCGGCCGATCGCGGCCTCGAGGCAACTTCGTGCGGCGCCCATCGCCCCCCAGGCGATCCCGAACCGCGCCTCGTTGAGGCAGGCGAACGGACCGGAGAGCCCGTGGGCTCCGGGCAGCACGGCCGAGTCGGGCACCCGGACTCCATCGAGCAGCACGTCGCACTGAATCGACGCGCGCATCGACAGCTTGCCGCCGATGGGGGTCGCCGAGAAGCCGGGCGTCGTGGTGGGCACCAGGAACCCGCGCACCACGCCGTCCGCGGCATCCTTCGCCCAGACGATGGCGAGGTCGGCGACGCTGGCCAGCCCGATCCACCGCTTGGTGCCGTCGATGATCCAGTCGCCGCCGTCGCGTCGCGCGGTGGTCTGCATGGCAGCGGGGTCGCTGCCACCGCTCGGTTCGGTGAGGCAGAAGCATCCGATCGCCTCACCGCGCGCCATGCGCGGCAGCCACTCGTTCTTCTGCTCCTCGGAGCCGTGCCGATGGATCGCCGTCATCGCCAGCGAGCCCTGCACCGAGACGAAGGTGCGCCAGCTGCTGTCGGCCGACTCGAGCTCGAGGCAGACCAGGCCGTAGGCGACCGGTCCGGCGCCAGCGCATCCATAGCCATCGAGCTGCATCCCGAGGAAGCCGGCACCGCCCAATTCGGCGACCAGATCCCGTCGGAAGAACTGCTTCTCGGCGTCGTCGTCGATCACCGGCAGGATGCGGTCGGTCGCGAACGCGCGCGCCTCGCGTTGCCACATTCGCTCATCGTCGGTGGTCAGGTCATCGAGGGCGAAGGCCGTCTCGAGCACGCTCGCGGGGTCGGTGTCGCCTCCCGTTTTGTGCGTCGTCATCGGGTGCCCTTCGCTCATCATGAGCAAACGATCTCACGGCCTGGGAGCGGTCACAAAAGTAACTTGTATGACGTATTCTGCGGATCATCCGATGTCTTTGCCCGGAAACACGGGGATTTTGCGCTGAAGCGAGAGAATCGGGGCTAGACATCATATGTTTCGCTCGTTAGAGTCCTGGCATTCAGCAAGGAGGCTGACGTGCACGATGCAGGTCCATCGACACCGGAACGAACCGGCAGGTCCGGATCGGGCGCTCCCGCGACCGGCACGGCGGCCGCGACCCCCTCGCGGCTGCGGGTGGTGCAGGTCGTGCTGGCGCTGCTCCGGCTCGGCCCGTTGCTCATCCTGCTGCTGATCATCCTGATCCTGTCGAACCTCTCGCCGGTGTTCTTCACGCCCGGCAACCTCGGCAACGTGCTTGCGCAGAGTTCGGCGATCGCCATCCTGGCCATCGGTCAACTGCTGGTGATCCTGACCAGGGGCATCGACCTCTCGGTGGGTTCGAACCTGGCGCTGTCGGCTGTGGTCGGGGCCTTGGTCTTCGCCTCCACCAAGAGCGCCGCGCTGACCCTGCTCGCCATGCTGATCAGCGGGGCCCTCGTCGGCGCCGCCAACGGGTTCGGCTACGTGTTCGGCAAGCTGCCCCATCCCTTCATCGTGACGCTGGCGACCCTGAGCATCGCGAGGGGCCTCGCACTCGGCCTCTCGGGAGGTCAGCCGATCTCGGGGATGCCCGACATCGTGCAGCTGATCGGTGGGGGCAGCGCGGGCCCGATCGCGCCGTGGCTCCCGTACTCGGCGTTCCTGGTGGCGATCGTTGCGATCCTGGTCGCGATCTTCCTGACCAAGCTGGTCTGGGGCAGATGGATCTACGCGGTCGGCGGCAGCCCCGAGGGCGCCCGCCGCCTGGGCGTCCCGCGCGACTGGGTGCTGGTCTCGGTCTACATCCTGAGCGGCCTGATGGCCGGCATTGCGGCGATCGTCACCGCCGGCCGGCTCAACGCCGGTTCGCCCACCTTCGGTGACCTGGCCGAACTCGACTCGATCGCCGCCGTTGTCATCGGCGGCGCCAGCTTCTTGGGAGGCCGCGGAAATGTCGGTAACGCGCTGGTCGGAGCACTGATGATCGGAGTGATCCGCAACGGCATGAACCTGCTCAACGTCGATGCCTTCCTGCAACTCATCGTGATCGGCCTCGTGATCGTTCTCGCCGTCGAGTCCGACGTCATCCGCGGGCGACTCGAGGGCCGGTTCCGCGTCTTGAAGGCGGTGGCCGCATGATCGCCGCGACCGGGGTGCCGGCACTCGTGGTCCGCGGCGCGACGAAGCGCTTCGGCGCGGTGGTCGCCCTGGAGGACGTCGACCTGCACGTCTCGTCCGGTGAGGTGCTCGCCGTGCTCGGCGACAACGGAGCGGGCAAGTCGACCCTGATCAAGTGCATCAGCGGCGTGCACCGCCTGGATGCGGGGGTCATCGAAGTGGATGGCGCCCCGGTTCACATGTCCAGCCCGGCCGTCGCACGTGCGGCCGGAATCGAGACCGTGTACCAGGATCTGGCGCTCTTCGACAACCTGGATGCCACCGCCAACTTCTTCGCAGGCCGCGAGGACGCCGGCCCGCGGTGGATGCCTCGCGGCCTGCGCTGGATGCGTGGCAAGGCCATGGCCGAACGTTCGCGCGAGCTCGTGGGCCGGCTCAAGATCAACCTGCCCGAGAAGGCGCCGTCGGTCGGCATGATGTCGGGCGGTCAGCGTCAGGCGATCGCCGTGGCCCGTGCCTCGGCCTTCGCATCGCGCGTGGTGATCCTCGACGAGCCGACCGCGGCCCTCGGCCTGCGCGAATCGCGCCAGGTGCTCGACCTCATCCTGCGCATGCGCGACGAGGGGTGCGCGGTCATCGTCATCTCGCACGCCATGGACCACGTCATGGAGGTCGCCGACCGCGCCATGGTGATGCGCCGTGGCCGTGTCGTCGGAGAAGAGATCCCGCGCCCCGAGAACCGGACGCGTCTCGTGTCTCTGATCGTGGGAGGTGATGACTGAGCCCACTTGCGATCCCTGCCCCACCACAGATCAATTCCTACATTTCACCCCCGAACAGAGGATTTGCGATGAAAAAGCGTTACGTTCTCGCCGCAGCCACCGCGATACTCGCGCTGTCACTGACGGCCTGCTCCACCCCCGGCAGTTCCAGCTCTGGCGGTGCCAAGAGCGGTGTCATCAAGATCGGATTCATCACCAAGTTCCCCGTCGACTTCTACGACACCATGGTCCAGGCGGCCAAGGACTGGGACGCGAAGACCCCGGGAGCCGAGCTCGTCTTCTCACAGGGCAAGAGCGGCACCGACGACGAGAGCGAGATCAACGCCATCCAGGCCGACATCACGCTGGGTGTGAAGGCGATCGCCATCACCCCGACCAGCCCCAACGTGAAGGGTGCGCTGCAGAAGGCCGTCGACGCCGGGATCAAGGTCGTCCTCATCGACAACGATATTCCGGACTGGGACGGCAAGAGCGCCGTGGTGGCAACCGACAACCTCGCGGGCGGCAAGCTCGCGGGTGCGTACCTGGCCAAGACGCTGAAGCCGGGCGCGAAGATCGCGGTCCTGCAGGGCGTG
>Ga0207711_10000393_pt1 | contig 46458 bp, 39 predicted proteins | sample KBSS34metaG_FD_184401 | JGI IMG/M metagenome (GOLD analysis project Ga0207711, IMG submission 184401) | Switchgrass rhizosphere microbial communities from Kellogg Biological Station, Michigan, USA - KBS S3-4 metaG (SPAdes) (version 2) | ecosystem: Host-associated > Plants > Roots > Rhizosphere... | reverse complement strand
CCACGGCTGTATTCGTTTGTATCCGGAAGACATTGCGCAATTGTTCGATCAGATTCCGGTCGGTACCAAAATCACCGTGGTGAATGAGCCACAGGTATACGGCCATCGCGGCGATACCATTTATCTGCAAAGTTATCCGGTGCTCGACGATTATCCGCCGCTCAAAAAAGCTGAAAGACAAAAAGCGACGAAGCAAAAACCGGGCGCATCAAAAATCGCTGAGTCCAAAGCGCGCGATAGCAAAAACGCCGCGACAGTGGCACATGCCGATTTCGCGAATAATCCCGCTGTCGATCACGCACTGATTGCAGAGCTGGAAAAAAATCCGAATGGCATCGCGCTGCCGATTTCATTGCCGCAAATGACATTGCAAAAATTCGTTGCCGCCGCACCGCAGGTAGAAAATCGTTTGCCCGATCAGGCGACGTGGGACGGCGTCGAATAGGCGTCGTTTTGCATCGACAATTTTTTACCCGCAATCATTCACGGAGGATGCCATGATTATTTCAATCATCAATCGATCGCACCGGCTTAAGGACGAACAAGTTCAAAATGCGATTCGTGCGATCAATCGTCAGGTCGCTGAAGATTTCGAGCCGTACTGGAGTTTCGGTGCGACATTGCGACTCGAAGGCGCGGTCGGTGCTCGTCCCGACAAGCAGACGCTGGCGGATTTACGCGGCGATGCGATTCTGTATTTATGGGATGAAAGCGATGTCGAGGAAGCGCTCGGCTATCACGACGCCAATTTTCGCGGCATTCCTTACGGTTTTGTGTTCACCGAATTATGTCGTGAGCTCGGCGATGACTGGACGACAACACTATCGCATGAGGCACTCGAATTAATCGGCGATGCGCAGAGCAATTTACTGGTGCAGGGGCCGCATCCGGAATACCCGGAGCGCGAAGTTTTTCATTGGTTTGAAATGTGCGATGCGGTGCAATCGGATAGTTATGAAATCGATGGCATCCGCGTCTCGAATTTTGTGCTCCCGCTCTATTTCACCGTTGGCGAACAAGAGGGCGGACGCAACGATTTTCTGGGACGGTTGCACAGGGGTAAGGGGCTGCAATCGTTTGGTGTGCGACCCGGTGGCTACATCGGTTTTTACGATCCGCAAAAAAATGCGCACGATACCTATGTAGTAGCGAGCGACAAAAAAGCCAAGCGCCGCCTGGCGATCAAAGCAAAAGTGCAGGCGGGTCGCGGTTATTTGCGTAAGCGTGGCAATGCGATTACGGCAAAGGAAGGCATGCACGAGCAGGTGCTCGATCAAGGCATGTTGCGTTCGGCGACCACTGCCGATCCGATTCGTCATGTGGTGGTGTTGATGCTAGAGAATCGCTCGTTCGATCAAATGCTCGGCGATGCCACGCGTATCTATCCGCAGTTGGAAGGCATTCCGCAAAACGGCGCCGGCTATCGTAATACCTCGTCCAAAACCGGCACGGTGTTTGTGCAGAAACCGAATGCGACAGCGAAGGTGCAACCCGATCCAGATCACGAACACGATCATGTGATGCTGCAATTGGGCGGCGCTCAGCTGCCGCCGATGGGTGGTTTTATTGATTCGTATTTAAGTGTGCCCGGTGCTACCGAAACTAATGCCCAACAAGTAATGAATTATTTTCCGCTCGGTGCCACACCAGCGCAGGATTCGTTGCCGGCGCTGCATGGATTGGCGCGCAATTTTCTCGTCTGCGATCACTGGTTTTCATCGATGCCGGGCCCGACCTGGCCGAATCGATTTTTCGTGCACAGCGGAACCAGCCTCGGCCATGTGCTGATGCCATCGCGGCAGCATCCGGAAAACATGCGCATTTATAATCAAGATACGATTTACGATCGGCTCGATGATGCCGGCAAAAATTGGCGTATTTATCACGACGGCATTCCGCAGAGTATTGTGTTGACGCATCTGTTGCCGAAATTGCCGACCTCGCATTATCGATCGATGAATAAATTTTTCGATGACGTGAAAGATGTCGACGATTTTCCGGATTACGTATTTATCGAACCGCGTTACTTCAGCCCAAACGAAAATGATCAACATCCACCGGCGGATGTCATCGCCGGCGATAAATTACTTGCCGATGTTTATAACGCGTTACGCAATAGTAATTTATGGTCATCGACATTATTGATCGTCACCTACGACGAGCACGGCGGCTTTTATGATCATGTAGTGCCGCCAACGACAATCGCGCCCGATAAAAACACCGACGAATATTCGTTCACGCAACTAGGTCCGCGCGTGCCGGCGCTGTTGATTTCGCCGTGGGTTGATGCCGGTGTTTGCAAAACGCCATTCGAACACACCAGTATTCTGCGCTATCTCTGCGATAAATTCGGCATGCCGCCGCTCGGTCTGCGCGCGGCTCCTGCGGCCGGTAATTGTCAAACGCAAAGTTTCGCCGCCGAATTGCGCAAGCGAGTGACACCACGCACCGATGCGCCGACAACGCTCGGTAATTATGGTGCGCGCCGTCGTGCCGCGGTCGAGGTAAAACCATCGCCGGTGGCAGGGTCGCGCGAAGCGCTGTTGTATTACGTTGCGTCGTTACCGGAAGACGCACCTGCAGTCGCTGCCGCCCCGGCTACTATCCGCAAAGCGCGGCTCGATACCCACACCAAGCTCAAAGCGGTGGCATTGAAAAATACGCCCGACCACGAATTGCGTGCGACCGCCGAACAGCGTTTCGAGCAGCTGCGTGCGCAACCCTCGATGGGTGCTCTTGCCGCCAAATCCCCGCGCCACAAATCTTCCGGTGGCAAAGCCGCTCTTAGCCGTCCATCGCCTAAGAAAGCGCCTCGCAAAAAAACCGCCACTGTGGCGCGTCGAAAGAAGCCAACTGTTTGAACATGCACTGATTGTTGGATCGACCGGGCCTGCGCCGTCGGTCGATCGGCTTCTCGTTAGTGGCAACCCAGTTTCTCGCTCCGCGACCCCGCTTTTCGCTCTCTACAATCTCAGAGGGCCGGCGATTTTGTGAAGCCGATCACCCGTTCGCTGGCTACACTGAACACAATTCCACGAAAAAACGAATAAATAAGGAGGGTGTAGCGCATGGCTATCCCTGCGGTTGTTGACACGTTGCTGCGTGAGCAAAACATTCAATACGATATCGCCGCTATTGCGGGCACACCCGAGAATGCGGTGCAAGTCGCACTGTTGCACGATGGCGAGCACCGCTTGCACGTGTTGTATCCGGCGGGATATCTACTCGATCTCAACGCGCTGCGCCAGCAGAGCGGTTGGGACTTGCGCGCAATGTCGCCGAAGCAGGTGCACGACATGTGTCAGCGCCGCAATCTGCAGCATGTGCCGGCAGTGCCCAATGCGATGGGGTTGCCGACACTGGTCGATAAAACGTTACTGAGCGCGAACGGCATCGTGCTGCGCTCGGGCGGCGACGATAACGTTCTTTATTTGCGCACCGATCAATTTCAACAAAGTCTCGCGCAGGCGGTGATCGGCGAGTTTGCAGTGGATTTGCACACGCTTGAGCGCAATGCGTTCGATGCGATCGACGATGTCGAGCAAATCAATCATGCGGTGGCTAATTTCACGCAATTGCGCGTTAAACAGCGTCTGGAAGAAACACTGGAAATGCCGCCGCTGCCGGAAACCGCACAGCGTATTTTGAAATTACGCGTCGATCCGCACGCTGATGTGCGCGACTTATGCAATCTGGTGGAAATGGATCCACCGCTCGCCGCACAGGTCATCAGCTGGGCCACATCACCGTATTACGGGTATACCGGCAAAATTAAATCGGTACATGATGCGGTGGTACGGGTGCTTGGATTCGAGGTGGTGCTCAACCTCGCACTGGGTTTGGCACTCGGTAAAAGTCTGAAAGCGCCGAAAGATAATCCACAGGGATTCACGTCGTATTGGCAGCAGGCGGTGTACTGCGCGACTGCGGTCGAATCGCTGGTCGGTTGCATCCCGACGGCACAGCGTCCGGAAGTGGGCATCGCTTATTTAACGGGGCTGCTGCATAACTTCGGTCATTTATTAATGGCAGAAGTTTTTACGCCGTATTTCTCGACGTATTGCCGTTTTCAGGAAGCGAATCCGTTTGTCGGTTATCCATCGATCGAACGCTTTTTGCTGGGCATCACGCGCGATCAAATGGCCGGCTGGCTGTTGCGGCTGTGGTCGATGCCGGAAGAAGTGTGTGTCGGACTGCGTTATCAGAATGACGCCGAGTACACGGGTCCCGAGCATCAATACGCGAATCTCGTGTATGTGGCGATGCGCTTATTGCGCCGTCACGGAATCGGTAATGCGCCGCTTGAATCGATTCCACTCGAAGTCTTCGAGCGTCTGCATCTCAATCCGGTGAAAGCCGATCAGGCCATTCAACACGTGGTCGATGCCAGCGAAGAAATTATCGCGCAAATTTAATTAATCGCTGCTTAAGTGGCTGCGCTTAATCAGAAGTTTCCACTCAACGCTTGCGCCATTCCCGCAACATAAATTCCGCGTGCACCGATAAGGTTTCCAATTGTTCCAGGTGCGCGCGCCGTTCGGCCGCTGCGCGCCAGTAATGCGGTGTCATACGCGCTAGCTGAACGATCGCCGGCGGTTGCAGCGTCAGCGTAAATTTGAGTGTTTCCGTCTGTGTTTGCTCGAAGCCATTGGCTGCGGCATCGTCGAACGTTTCGCTTTCATGCGTGGTGACATTTTCGTACAGCACTTCGCGCAATTCGCGCAAATGATTCGCGCCCGGACCGACGAATAACAGCACGCCGTCGTCGCGCAACACGCGCGCTATCTCGCGCCAGTGCGGGCGGCAAAAAATATTCAGCACCGTATCAAAATATTTATCGTGCAGCGGTAGCGCGCGGCTATTGCCGACACACCACGTCACTTTATCGCTGCGGCGTGCAGCAACGGCGAGCGCCGGTTTGGAAATGTCGAGACCGACCACATTGCGATACAGCGCTTCGGCGAACGCCACCGTGTAATAGCCTTCACCGCAACCGAGGTCGAGTATTTGTTGATGATGATCGAGCGTGTTTTGCCACTGCGCCAGTTGTTCGACAATACGCGCACGCAGCGGCGCATAAAATCCAGCATCGAGAAACGCGCGCCGATCGGCGATCATTTCCGCGCTATCGCCTGGCGCTTTACTTGGGCGCTGCGAGCTCAGCAGTAAGTTGATATACCCTTGGCGCGCAATATCGAAGCTGTGATTGTTAATGCAGCGATACGCTTTTTCCACACGCGTTAAATCGGCGCTGCATACCGGACACCGCAGTATCGAGGGCACACTCACTGCGCGTGTTCGCTCGCTACGCAATCGACAAAATATTCGCTGCGGCCGTCAACCTTTTCTTCGACCAGACCGTGAATATCTGTTTTCAGTCCCGGGAAACGTTCGTTAAATTCGCGCGCGAATTGCAGATACTGAACAATAGTGCGATTGAAACGCTCGCCCGGAATCAGCAGCGGAATTCCGGGTGGATACGGCGTCAACAATGTTGCAGTGATACGGTCTTCCAGCTTGTCGAGCGGTACGCGTTCGATTTGACGATGCGCCATTTTCGCAAAGGCATCGGTCGGCTTCATCGCCGGCACCATGTTCGATAAATACATTTCGGTGGTCAGGCGCGCGATGTCGTTCTGCTTGTAGACGTCGTGAATCTGCTGACACAAATCACGCAGGCCGATGCGTTCATAGCGCGGATGCGCGGCGACGAAATCCGGCAGTACGCGCCATAGCAATTGGTTGCGATCGTAATCGTCCTTGAATTGCTGTAGCGCGGTCACGAGCGTATTCCAGCGGCCCTTGGTGATGCCGATCGTGAACATGATGAAGAAGCTGTAGAGGCCGCATTTTTCGACGATCACGCCATGCTCTGCGAGGTACTTGGTAACGATGGCGGCGGGAATGCCGAAGTCATCAGAAAACTCGCCATCGACATCCAGGCCGGGGGTGATGATGGTTGCTTTAATCGGGTCGAGCAGATTGAAGCCGTCGGCGAGATCGCCGAAACCGTGCCATTTTTCACCGGGCTTGAGCATCCAGGCTTCGCGTTCTTCGATGCCTTCCTCGGATAAATCTTTTGGCCCCCAGACTTTAAACCACCACTGATCGTCGCCCCACTCGGCATCGACTTTGCGCATGGCGCGGCGAAAATCGAGCGCTTCGGAAATCGATTCTTCCACCAATGCAGTACCACCCGGCGCCTCCATCATCGCTGCCGCGACATCGCACGACGCAATAATTGAATATTGCGGCGAGGTGGATGTATGCATCAAATACGCTTCGTTGAAGGTGTGCTTATCGAGTGCGCGTGTCTGTGAATCCTGCGCGAGAATTTGTGAAGCTTGCGATAAACCGGCGAGCAATTTGTGCGTCGATTGCGTCGAAAATACCATCGATTCCTTGCAGCGCGGCCGATCCGCACCGATCGCGTGGAAATCGCCGTAGAAATCATGGAACGCTGCGTGCGGCAGCCACGCTTCATCGAAGTGCAGCGTATCGATTTTACCGTCGAGCATTTCTTTAATTTCTTCGACGTTGTACATCACGCCGTCGTAGGTGCTCTGCGTAATCGTCAGCACCCGCGGCTTGGCTTTCGAATCCTTCGCAAACGGATGCGCAGCGATTTTCTTCTGAATATTTTCCCACTCGAATTCCGATTTCGGAATCGGGCCGATAATGCCGTAGTGGTTGCGCGTCGGCATCAGGAATACCGGAATCGCACCGGTCATTATGATCGCGTGCAGAATCGATTTGTGACAGTTGCGATCGACGATGACGATATCGCCGGGCGCGACGGTGCTGTGCCAGACGATTTTGTTGGAGGTCGAGGTGCCGTTGGTGACGAAGAACAAATGATCGGCGTGGAAAATACGCGCGGCATTCGCTTCGCTATGCGCGACCGGGCCGGTGTGATCGAGCAATTGGCCGAGCTCATCGACCGCGTTGCACACATCCGCGCGCAGCATGTTTTCGCCGAAGAATTGATGGAACATCTGCCCGACCGGACTTTTCAGAAACGCGACGCCGCCGGAGTGGCCTGGGCAGTGCCACGAATACGAGCCGTCCTGCGCATAGTGCAGCAGTGCGCGAAAAAACGGCGGCGCCAGCGTATCGAGATAGGTCTTCGCTTCGCGCACGATGTAGCGCGCGACGAATTCCGGCGTGTCCTCGAACATATGAATAAAGCCGTGCAGCTCTTTCAGCACTTCGTTCGGAATATGACGCGAGGTACGGGTTTCGCCGTAAATGAACAATGGAATATCGGGATTGCGCCGACGAATTTCGCCGACGAAATCGCGCAGCTGTTGCACCGCGAATTCGGCGGCTTCTTCCGATTGAAACTCCTCGTCGTCGATCGACAAAATGAAGCCGGAGGCGCGGCTCTGCTGTTGTGCGAAGCTCGACAAATCACCGTAACTGGTGACGCCGAGCACTTCGACGCCCTCTTCTTCGATCGCCGTTACCAGCGCCCGGATACCGAGGCCGCTGGCATTCTCCGAGCGGAAGTCTTCATCGATGATGACGATGGGGAAGCGAAATTTCATTGGCCTGGCCTCGGCTGGGATAAATAGGGCGCGATTCTCGCATGAATCGCGTAAATTCGGTCATCATTCGCGGCACAATTCATATGCCGTAAAATCCCTCCTAACCTCCCTTTAATTAAAGGGAGGGACGCTCAGTGCCAACGGATAGTGAAGGCACTATCAACCTCCCCCTTTAATCAAAGGGGGATTGAGGGGGATTTAATGGCCATCGCAGATATCGCCACACCGGCCGACATCGATCGGTTAGTCGCCGCGTTTTATCAAAAGGTTCTGGGCGATCCGATGATCGGCTTTTTCTTCACCGATCTCGCGGGCATTGATGCCGAGCAGCTACCCGCGCATCTGCACAAGATCAGCGCTTTCTGGCAGCAACAATTACTGGGAGTTCCCGGTTATCGCGGGCAAACATTCGCGGCACATGCCGCACTGCACAAACGCGCGGCGTTGAATGGCGATCATTTTCATCGCTGGTTATTTCTATTCGAGCAGACCATCGATGAATTATTTGCCGGGCCACGCGCGCAGGGTGCCAAACAGCGGGCGCGCGCGATTGCCGGCTCGATGCAGCAGGCGCTGGCTGAGCGCCATCCGACCGAGCTGGCGCTGCAACCGCTGCTCGGCGTGCAAAAGCACGAACCCGAGCCGCGCCGCTGAGTGGTTCTGTTAGAGCGGATTGTTTTCCAGCGCGGCGATACGTTCTTCAAGGCTCGGGTGCGATGCGAACAGGCGCGCTAATCCGCTTTTACGGTTGCCCGAAATACCAAACGCTGTCAGTTTGCCCGGCAACTGCGTTTCTTCGTACACCGCCTGCAAGCGACGCAATGCCGCGATCATATTTTGACGACCGGACAAACGTGCACCGCCGGCATCGGCGCGGAATTCGCGGTGGCGCGAAAATGCCATTACGATCATTGATGCCATGATGCCGAGCACGATTTCGAGTGCGATGTGAATCGCGAAATACGCCATGCCGGGGCCATTCTCGTTCTTCAGAACCGCGCGATCGATGAAACTGCCGACAGCGCGAGCGATGAAAATCACGAACGTGTTCAGCACGCCTTGAATCAGCGTCAACGTCACCATGTCGCCATTGGCGACGTGCGCAACTTCGTGACCGATCACGGCGTCGGCTTCCTCGCGCGACATGTTTTGCAGTAGGCCGCTCGACACTGCGACCAGTGCATTATTGCGGCTCATGCCGGTAGCGAACGCATTGACTTCATGCGCGGGGAAAATTGCCACTTCCGGCATGCCGATACCGGCGGCTTGCGCATGACGCTGCACGGTTTCGACCAGCCAGCGCTCCTGCGCGTTGCTCGGTGCGGTAATGACCTGCGCACCGGTGGCGCGTTTTGCCGACCATTTCGAAATCGCCAGCGATATAAAAGCGCCGCCGAAGCCGAAGATCAGCGCGAAGCCGAGCAGTGCGCTGTAGTCGATACCGTTTTGCGTCAGGTAACGGTTGACCCCGAGCACACTCGCCGTGATCGACAGCATCACCATGATCGCGATGTTGGTGGCCAGGAACAAAAATACGCGTTTCATTGATTACATCTCCAGTTGGCAAAGCGGGTTAAACATCATTCATTTAATCGAAGTCGAACAGCTCGGACAGCATCGAGCGCTTGCGTTTCGGATGATGCCGATCGTAATGCCCGAGGGCTCATCGCGATAACGCTGCTGCGGGTGCGAGCCGCGGCGATCGTCGTCATGGTGGGACCGCTCTGGCTCGACATTACTCCGTTCAATGATCTTGTCGAGTTCGCCGCGATCGAGCCAGACGCCCCGGCATTGGGGGCAGTAGTCGATCTCGACGCCTTGCCGTTCGGTCATCGTTAATGCGGTTTTGCATGTGGGACATAACATGGGTGCATCCTCCTGTTTCTCAATGGGTATTTCGCAAAATCGTGTTTCGGCGCCGCGCATTTCGACAGCGCTTATCTACGGGCTCCTGTTCGCGTCAGCGCGATGCTGGCGCCAATCGAGATCGCGAGTACCAACGCCACCGCGCCTAGCGACCAGATAATCGGAATTTTGTAGATATCGATCAGCAGCATCTTGGCGCCGATCAGCAGCAGAATCACCGCGAGGCCATACCGGAGCAGCGGGAAGCGATCGGCAAAATCCGCGAGCAGGAAGTACATCGCACGCAGCCCCATGATCGCGAAGATATTCGAGGTCAACACGATGAACGGATCGGTCGTCACCGCGAAAATTGCCGGAATACTGTCCACCGCGAAAATCAAGTCGGTGAATTCGACCAGCACCAGCACCAACAACAGCGGTGTCGCATAACGCACGCCGTTGCGCATCACGAAAAAGTGTTCGTGTTCGAGCCGTTCGGTGATTGGATAATGATTGCGAATCCAGCGTACGAGCGGATTCGCTTCGAGATCGGGTTTGTGTTCTGACATCCACAGCATCTTGATGCCGGTGAAAATCAGAAACGCGCCGAATATATATAAAATCCAGTGGAACTGCGTGATCAGCCAGCTGCCGACGAAAATCATGCCGGTGCGCATGACGATGGCGCCGACCACACCGTATATCAGCACGCGCCGCTGTAACTCGGGCGGCACCGCGAAATACGAGAAGATCATCAGCCAGACAAAAATATTATCGACCGCGAGCGATTTCTCGATCAGATAACCGGTGAGAAATTCGAGTGCACGTTCGTCGGCGATTTCGCGGCCGAATTTTCCGTCGAGATACCACCACAGCGCAGCATTGAATATAAGCGCGACCGTGATCCATACGCCGGACCATACAGCTGCTTCTTTGATTGACACACGGTGCTCGCGGCCGCCGTGCAACACGAATAGATCAACCACGAGCAAGGCGATGACGATGGCAAAGAAGCCCAGCCATAGCCAGACATCGCCGACCGAACCGAAATATGCGTAGGACTCCATGAACATCTCCGACAACGAGCAAAAAAAAAAGCCTGGTCCGAAGGACGCAGGCCGTTTTTTTATTCGCTTCGCTGTGGGAGCAGTATCGATCGCGAATGCATAGCCTTGCCCTTCGGCAAGGTCTTGCTCGCAATGCGGCCAAATCGTGCGTGGCACTATTGGCGCTTGCCTGATACACCGGGCGAAACTGCAATGTCGCAATTTCAACCGTACTGACGACGTACCAGCGTAGAGCTACTCCCCTTGATGAATCGCACGTTAACGAAATGGCTGAGATCAGTCAACGCATGCGGTGTGAATAATTTTGCGAACGTCTGTCCTGAATGCTGAGGTTCAGCGGGAGCTGTGCAGGAGTCGTCCGTTCCGTTTTCATGGAATTCCTATAATTCGCGCTGTAAAAGTTGCCGCTCGTTAGCATGAGGGCAGCGATAGGCGACGTAACGCCCGGTGTGATCAGTGAAAATTGCAGGCATAGGGCTTGCACCGTGCGATAACAGCATCCGCATGCAGGCAATATCCATCGACCGCGGATATGGAGGCATCCATGAATAACATTATTGTTTGCGCGGCATTCGCATTGTCATGTTCAGGAATGGCACTCGCCCAGATCGAAAACAGCGGTCAGCGTCAGGAGAATACGCGCAATGTCGTAAGCGCTGGCGTAAAGGAAATAATAATGACCAACGAGTCGTTTATTAAACAGGCGGCGATCAGTAATCTGGCCGAGATCGAATTATCGAATCTCGCGCTGCGCAAAAATGCGAGCCCGATCGTTCAGAGCTTCGCACAGCGGATGCAAAAAGATCATGGCGCCGCCACCAAAGAGTTACAGGTAATCGCGAAGAGTAAAAGTATCGAGATTCCGACCGAGCTCGACGATGCACATAAAAGCATTTACGAAAAGCTGAGTCATTTGACCGGCGCGGAATTCGACAAACAATACAGTCAGCAAATGCAGGAAGATCACGACCAAGCACTCGCGCTATTTGCAACAGCGGTCGATGACAAACGGCTGGATCCACAATTGCAGCAGTTCGCTGCGAAAACGCTGCCGGTGCTGCGCGATCATCAACAGGCTGCGCATAGCTTGCTCGGTGACAAAGCTAAACAGTAACAGCAAGCCAGTAACAACAAAACATGTTGAGTGGTTACACCATTTTTTATCACAACGATTTCATGCGGATGGTGTAACGAGCCCTACCGCACGCGTTATTTTTCTTATCGAGCTTTCTTCGCTGACGCAGTATTCTTATCGCGCCGTATTGCGCGGTATTAATTCCACCATTTGCACAAGGAGGCGGTCGCGATGATCGATCACACGGGTGTTGTCGTTAGCAATTTTGAGGAAAGCAAAGCGTTTTATATGGCCGCGTTAAAGCCGATCGGTTATCAAAAATTACAGGAGTTTTCTGCGCCTAACGGTGGTGTTGAAGTGGCTGGTTTTGGCGAACCATCGAAAGCTGATTTCTGGATCAATACCGGCACGCCGAATAAGCCGCCCATTCATATTGCGTTTCGCGCCACCACACGGGCATTGGTCGATGAGTTTTATCGCGCCGCACTCGCCGCAGGTGGGCGCGATAATGGTGGGCCCGGGGTACGTGCGCACTACCATGCCAATTATTACGGTGCGTTCGTGCTCGATCCGGATGGGCATAACATTGAAGTGGTCTGTCACGAACCGAGTTAATGCGTAATGAAAATTCTTTTTTACAGCGCTCGCAATTACGACAAAACGCATTTTTCCGCTGCTAACGCCCGGCATGATCATCAGGTGGAATTTTTCGAGGGCCGGCTCACGCCGGTGACGGTGACGTTGGCGCGCGGCTACGACGCTATCTGCACTTTCGTTAACGATGCGATCGATGCCGAGATCATTGCCGCGCTGGCGGCTGGCGGTACTAAGTTAATCGCGTTGCGCTGTGCCGGATTCAATCAGGTCGATCTGATGAGCGCTGCGAGCGCCGGCGTGACCGTGGTACGTGTGCCTGCGTATTCACCGTATGCGGTTGCCGAGCACACCATCGGCTTGATCCTCACGCTGAATCGTAAATTCCATCGCGCCTATGCACGCGTGCGCGACAATAATTTTCTGCTCGACGGATTGGAAGGTTTCGATCTGCACGGCAAGACCGTGGGCGTGGTAGGTACCGGTCGCATCGGCAACGTATTCGCGAAAATCATGCTCGGTTTCGGCTGTACCGTGCTGGCATGCGATCCCGTGCAGCGGGACGCCGGATTGATTGCCGCTGGTGTGACGTATACGGAATTTGAATCGTTGCTTAGCGTTGCTGACGTGGTGTCGCTGCACTGTCCGCTGACCCCAGAATCGCATTACCTGATCAATGCGCGCACGCTGGCCTTGATGAAGCCCGGCGCGATGCTGATCAATACCAGTCGCGGCGGTCTGCTCGATACCTGCGCGGTGATCGACGCTTTAAAAACGCAGCACCTTGGCGCGCTCGGCCTTGATGTTTATGAGCAGGAAGGCGATCTATTTTTTGCCGATTTGTCGAGTCAGGTCGTCGGCGACGATATTTTTCAACGGTTGCTGACGTTCCCGAATGTGGTCATCACCGGGCATCAGGCATTTTTTACGCAGGAAGCAATGGCTGCGATTGCGGAAACGACACTGACGAATATCGATACGGTGGCGGCGGGGCGGCGTTGCGACAATGAAGTCACGCTGACGCTAGTGCGAGGACGTTAAAAAAAATCGGCCGCCATTAATGTGGGCGGCCGATCCGCTGGAGCTAATGCAATAGAAAAAGCACAACGCGTGTTTTCGGTTTGACTTACTGCTTATCGATGATGGCGATCGGGGTGCGAACCTCGGCTTCCTCGCCCTCTGCCAGCAGAATTTCCACCAGAGTGCCGGTGGCAGGCGCTTCGAGCTCCTGCACTGCTTTTGCCGTTTCGATTTCCACCAGCGGCTCGCCTTGGGTCACCGAATCTCCAACCGCCTTGAACCAGCGCACGATAGTGCCTTCGTTCATACCGGTGCCCCATTTGGGCATGATTACTTTGATTTTCATTTTTTAGGCTCTCTTGAATTACATCAGGCTGCGTGCAGCGGCCGCGATGGAGTCTTTGTTCGGGTAGAGCGGTTTTTCCATCGGCGGGCTGAACGGAATCGGTATATCCGGGGTGACGACACGGCGGATCGGTTTCTTCAACGAATCAAATGCCTCTTCGACAACGGTTGCCGCGATTTCAGACGCCGCGCTGCAAGTGCGATGCGCGTAATCGACAATCACCAGACGGCCGGTTTTGCCCACCGAGTTGAGGATCGCATTGGTATCCATCGGCACCAGCGTGCGCAAATCGATGACCTCGGCACTGATGCCATCGGCCGCGAGCAGCTTGGCCGCCGCCATCGATGCTCGCAGGCAGCCGGCGATCGATACGATCGTGACATCCGTGCCTTCCTGGCGTATCGCCGCCTTGCCGATCGGTACGATGAAATCCGGATCGGTGGGCACTTCTTCTTTTATTGCCCACAGATCGTTGTCTTCGAACATCAATACCGTGTCGTCGTCGCGGATTGCCGCTTTGAGCAAGCCCTTGGCGTCGGTCGGCGTGGCCGGTACGACGATCTTCAGCCCCGGTACGTTCATGAACATCGGGTAAGGACGATCGGAATGCTGCGCGGCATTCGACTGGTTATGCCACATCGATGCGCGGTAGACGATCGGGACACTGAACTGGCCGCCCGTCATGTAACGCAGTCTGGCGGCCTGGTTGATGATCGCGTCGGAGGCGAGGTACACGAAGTTGGCGATGGTCAGGTCGACGATCGGTCGCAAGCCGGTGATCGCAGCGCCGACGGCCATGCCGGCAAAGCCGTTTTCCGAGATCGGTGCGCTGCGGATGCGCTTGCTGTCGATATCGCCATAGGCGCCGCCGGCGGCGTAAAGGGAAATATCCTCGCCGATGATAATGACGCGCGGGTCGCGTGCCATTTCTTCGCGTTGAGCCAGGGCGAGGGCGTCGAGATAGGTAATCCGGGTAGTCGCGCTCATTATGCTTTCAGCCTTGGAGTCTGGTTGATCGGGGTGGCGTAGATGAACTCAAACGCTTCTTCCGGTTCGGGATAGGGGCTTTCCTTGGCGAACTCCATCGCCTCCTGCACCGAACTCCACACTTCTTCTTCAATGGCCTTGAGCGAGGCTTCGGTGTGTCCACGCGACAGCAGTGCGGCCTTGAACAGGGTGACCGGATCACGCTCGGCCTTAAAGCGTTCCACCTCTTCCTTGGGCCGGTAATTGCCGTTAATGAAGAGGCCGACGCAGTGCTCGTCAAAACGATAGGTCTTGGCTTCAATCAGCGTCGGACCTTCGCCGCGCCGCGCGCGCGCTACGGCTGCAGCGGTGGCCTCATAGACAGCGTCGAAATCCTGGCCGTCGACAATGACGCCCGGCATGCCATAGCCATCGGCACGGCGCGCCACATCGGGCTGACCATGCGTGGATGTTGCTGCTGTCACGGCGGCATAGCCGTTGTTTTCGCAGAAGAAAATCACCGGCAATTTCCAGATCGATGCCATATTCAGCGACTCATGGAACGCGCCTTCGTTGACCGCGCCATCGCCAAAAAATGACAGCGCAACCTGATCGGTACCGCGCACTTGCGCGCTGAGCGCCGCACCCGTCGCCAGCGGAATGCCGCCGCCGACAATCGCCGATTCGCCAATGCTGCCGACCGAGGTATCGGTAAAGTGCATCGAGCCACCGCGGCCCTTGCAAATACCGGTCGCCTTGCCGAGCAATTCGGCCATCAGCGGCTTCAATTGCGAGCCTTTGCCAATGGGATGGCCATGGGAGCGGTGCGTGCCAGACATATAGTCGTCGTTGCGCATTGCCATGCAGGCACCGACGATCGCCGCTTCCTGGCCGATACTCGAGTGACAGGCACCGGGCACTTCGCCTTCGGTAATCAGTTGTACGGCGGCCTGCTCGAAGCCGCGAATACGCAGCATGCGGCGATAGCCTTCGCTTTCGATATCTTTCTTCATAAGTAATACCTACCCGGCGGTGATTATGTTGGACGTAGTTGGAGGCTAGCCGTCTGCCCAGTCGCAATATCAAACACTGCGGAAAACCACTTGAGCCTGGGCGCTCATACAGATGCCTGTCGAAACGAGGATCATTGCTGAACCTGTGCGCACTGCTGTTTTTATCGATTGTTACACTTCATAAAAACTGTTTACGTGGGTTCATCGCGAGCAGTGTCCGATTGTATTTGTTTTTTGCTGATCGTCAATTCAGTAAAAATCCATTTCTTGTGCTCGGCCCGGTCATCCAGCGGCCGACAAGCTGGAAAACTCCTCACCTTGCCGTTTTTTGCGCGCGCAGAAGAATTTATTCGGTTGCAGAAGTAGGTGGCTGGCAGGACGCGGATGCCGCCAATGGCAAAATGAGCACATGCGTTTCAGCATGTATTTATCGCGTCACCGCCTAGGACATATGACATGCCGATGTAATCAATGGATGAGTTGCACAAACAACACTAATGGCGTGGTTCCTCCACAGCAATTGCGACAGATGCCAGCGGCAACTCTGGCGCAGACACCTCCACAGTACATGCTCCTGCTACTTTACCGGCGCGAATTACGGCAACTGCACGGCCGCGATAGGTTGAACGTTCGCCGCTTTGAAAGCTCTCGAGTGCCACCGGATTTCCATTTCCCACGCCAGCCAGTATTGCAGCGCCGTTCACCTTAATGGTGAGTGGCTTATCGTCCTTCTCGCGCTTCACGCGCACGCCTTTCGCATCGACCAGCTCGGCAGTGATATACGCAAGGTCATCACCATCAGCGCTGATTTTTGTACGGTCGACCGTCAGACGAATCGCCGCTGGCTTGTCCGCTGTTTGATAAACCCACTGCGAAACCGGTTTGCCCTTGTTGTAACCAACCGCCTTCATCTCGCCGGCTTTAAAGCGCACCCAGAATTCGGTCTTGTATTCGGAAGCCAGATTGACCGGCTTGCGCCCCTTGCTGAGGCCGTTGACGAACAGCTCGACTTCTTCGTTTTCGGAATAGACCACCACTTTGCGATCGAGGAAATCGCCGACGCCGCCGAGGCTCTGCCAGCTATCAAGCAAGTCGGGCTGTTCCCAGCGCTTGAGCTGGCCACGGGTAAGGCGGTTGGGCAGACTTCCTTCGACCTGTAGGGTTTCAATAAAAGCGGAGACCGGATGCAAGCCTGTTTTCCATAAAACGTGTCGATAATAAGCTGCGGGACGCAGCAAGCCCGTCGCATCGATCTCCCCCGACATCGACAGATGCCATGGATATGGACTGTCGGTGGACCAGCCAATGCCGGCTTCGCCGAGATAATCGAACGCGACCCACACGAAATCGCCGATCACCCAGGGCATCGAATAGGTGGGGTGCCAGTAATTGAAGGCTTGCGCCGAAAACGATTCGGAACCGTACATGACGCGATTGGGAAATTTCTCGTGATCTTCCAAATAACGATCCGGGTTGTAGTTGTAACCCGCCACGTCGAGCTTATTGATGAATTCGTCGGTACCCTTGAAACCAAATACATGCGCCGAAGAGGTAACCGGTCGTGTCGGATCAAGCGCGCGCATCGCCTCGGCCAATTGTTGTGCTTCGCTGGCGCCGGGCGGCAACACCATATTCGGAATTTCGTTGCCAATGCTCCAGAGAATGACACTGGGATGATTGCGACTTTTTGCGATCATGCTCCGAAGATCGCTTTGCCAGTTGTCCTTAAAAAAGCGTGCGTAATCATTCTTATTTTTCTTCACCGACCACATATCGAACGCTTCGTCGATAACCAGCATTCCCATTTCATCGGCCGCATCGAGCAGCGCTTTGCTGGCTGGGTTGTGCGCGCTGCGAATCGCGTTGTATCCCGCCGCTTTCATCAGCTCCACCTTGCGAGCATCCGCGCGCGGAATACCCGCGGCACCGAGCATGTAATTGTCGTGATGGATATTGCCGCCCTTCAACAGCACGCGTTTGCCGTTCAATAAAAAGCCGTTTTTCGCATCGAAGCTGATGCTGCGAATGCCAAAACGCGTGCTGCGCGAATCGACCACGCGGTCATCGATGCGCACTTCTTGAATCAACGTATATAAATTCGGCGTTTCGGTTGACCACAGCTGCGGTTTGGCGACATCGAGTTCTTGCTCGATATCTTGCGACGCAGTGGCAGTGAGCGGTGTTTTTGCTTCTTTGCGCGCGACCTCGATGCCCTTGGCGTTGACGACGCGGCTGATCAGGCGCGCATCGACCGACGCATCGCCGGCATTGATCACTGGCGTTACGACGCGGACTTTGGCGCGGCTGGCGGAAATTTCGGGCGTGGTGATCGTTGCGCCCCACGGATCGACATGCACCTTCTCGAGAATCTGCAATTGGGCAGGACGGATGATGCCCGAGCCCGAGTACCAGCGCGATGAGAGTTCCGGGTTGTCGACACGTACCGCGACGACGTTGTCGCCGGCTTTTACGTGTGGGCTGATATCCAAAATAAACTGCGTGTAGCCGTAGGGATGGCGGGTGACGAGCTGGCCGTTAACCCAGACCTGCGCATCCATATAAACCGATTCGAAATTCAGCAACACCGTTTTGCTGGCGACATCGCCAGGCAGGGTTAAAGTCCGCCGGTACCAGCCGATGCCACCGAGCATATAGCCCTGCGCCAGCTTCGACACCGAGGTCTCGCTGAACGGATGCTTCTGCCCCGGCAAATCCTCGATCGACCAATCGTGCGGCACGCGTACCTGGCGCCATTGCTTGTCGTCGAAACTCGGTTGTTCCGCGCCAGCGGCGTCACCGCGCAGAAAGCGCCATTGATCATTGAGCGGGATCGTTTCGGCGTTCGCCATTAGCGCCAGACAGCTGCCGATGAGGGCCAAAAAAGGCGTTATCGAGAAGCGGCGCAGAAATGCGGTGACGGTTATTTTCACGTTGGCCTCGTCAAATCAGTACTGGAATGGGAATTCGAATTAGTGACTCAGCGCGCGTGTTATATCGGTGTCGGAGCGCTGGACCGAGTTTATTTGTCTGAGTATATAATGCCGTCGGGCGCTCCGGTCAACGGTTCAGTCCTCATCGTAATCAAACATTAACGCTTGCGGAGCCACCATGACGAACTCAGTACATCGCCGTTACCGGGGCGTGTTTCCGGTCGTGCCGACCACCTTCAAGGCCAACGGCGAACTCGATCTGAGCAGCCAGAAGCGCTGTATCGATTTCATGATCGACGCCGGCTCCAACGGTCTGTGTTTTTTGGCGAATTTTTCCGAGCAGTTCGTGTTGTCCGATGCTGAGCGCGACGTGCTGATGCGCACTGCGCTCGAGCATGTCGCCGGCCGCGTTCCCTCCATTATCACCACCACGCATTTCAGCACGCAGGTCACGATTGAACGCAGCGTGATGGCCCAACAGTTAGGCGCGGCAATGGTGATGGTGATGCCGCCTTATCACGGTGCCACGATCCGCGTTGGCGAGGCGCAGATTCGCGAGTTCTTCCAGCGCCTGTCCGATGCGCTGGCCATCCCGATCATGATTCAGGATGCCCCCGTGAGCGGGACGGCGTTATCGCCGGCATTGCTGGCATCGTTAGCTAGCGATTGCGCCAACGTTCGCTATTTCAAAATTGAAACCGCCGGCGCGGCGAGCAAGATTCGCGAATTAATTCGCCTGGGCGGCGATCTGATCGAAGGACCGTGGGACGGTGAAGAGGCAATCACGCTGTTCCCCGATCTGGAAGCCGGCGCGACCGGCGCGATGACCGGCGGCGCCTATCCGGATGGCATTCGCAAAATTGTCGACGCCTATGCGGCCGGTCGCCGCGTCGAGGCGATGGATCTCTATCAACAGTGGCTGCCACTGATCAATTACGAAAATCGCCAGGGTTGGCTGTTGGCCGCAAAAGCACTGATGCAGGAGGGTGGGGTAATCGATTGCGAAGCGCCGCGTCATCCGATTGCGCCGCTGCACCCGGCAACTCGCGCCGGTTTGATCGAAACCGCCAAACGCCTCGACCCGATGGTTCTGCGCTGGGGTCGTTGATCCCCGGCGTGGTGTTGTGCGCCGAGCGGTTCCGAGCTCGGTGCACGACAGTTTGACGGCGCTTCAATCTTCGAACGGTTCCACCCATTCCCGGTGCCCGCGCAGAAAGGCATCGGCCACCAGTTGAAACGGCGCGCAATCGACATCGCTTTGCCGGCTTTGCACTAACTGCGCGAAGCGCGCATACAAGCCGGCGTATTCGCTATCACCAGCCTGGGTAGTGCCATCGGGCAGGTTCAACACCGCCCCACCGCGTTCCAGCTTGCAGATGCCCGCATCGGTTTCGACCACGATGTCCCAGGTTTGCGGGCCGGTCTGCCGCCAGTCCAAATCCATCGAAATAGGTGTTGCGTTGATATCGCTGAAGCTCAAATCGGCGGCGATAGGCGCGGCACGATTCAATGGCAGCGTCAACGTCGCCCGTTGCAGAAAAATCGGGTGCGGCAGGATGTGGGTCGCGATCGACAGCGCGTTGATGCCCGGATCGAAGACGCCCAAACCGCCCGGCTCCCAGATCCAGGCCTGACCCGGATGCCAGACGCGCACATCTTCACGCCAGGTAATTTGAACGCGCTGAATCCGGCGCTCTGCCAGCCAGGCACGCGCCGGCGCAACACCGGCGGCATAACGCGAATGCCAGCTCGCGAACAGCGTGACGCCGGCCTGTTCGGCTTGCTGTATCAGCGCCTCGACTTCGCTCAGCGTGGCACCGGGCGGTTTTTCCAGGAACACGTGCAGACCGGCGGCAAGTGCCTCGGCCGCTGCGCGGTAGCGCACCTGCGGCGGTGTGCACAGCGCAACGGCGTCGATCGCCGGCCCGTCCGCTAACAGCGTGCCCAGCTCGTGGTAATGAGGGATGCCACCGATACCCGCGCCGCGGGGACTCACGGTCGCCGTCAGTGCGAAGTTCGGGTTGTTGGCGATCGCTGGCAAATGCTGGTCGCGGGCGATTTTGCCCAGACCGATAATCGCGATACGAATGGGTTGCATGGTCGTCGCTCCACTCAAGAACATAGCTTGCCGTTGATCAGGCGCGGAATTGCTGCTGCGGAGTCATCGCGCAGTTCGGGTGGCAACAATTCCGCCGGCAAATTCTGGTAGGACACCGGCCGCAAAAAGCGATCGATTGCCAGCGAGCCAACCGAGGTGGTGCGGCCATCGGAGGTTGCCGGGTATGGTCCGCCGTGCACCATCGCGTGCGTGACCTCGACCCCTGTCGGCCAGCCATTGGCGAGGATGCGGCCGGCCTTGCGCTCCAGCAGCGGCATCAATCGGCTCGCCAGTGCGGCATCGTCGGCATCGAGGTGCAGGGTGACGGTCAATTGCCCTTCGACTTGGCGGAGAACCGTTGTCAATTCGGCTTCGTCGCGACAGCGCACCAGCAATGACGAGGCGCCAAATACCTCGTGGCCGAGTCGTGCATCGGCCAGAAACGAAGCGGCTGTGGTAGTGAACAGCGCCGCAGTTGCGCAAGTGGGGCGGGTCCCGGATTGGCTGCGAGCCAGTGTCTCGACATCGCCGTGCGCCGCCAATGCCGCCGTCCCGGCTTCGTAGGCAGCATGGATACCCGCCGTCAGCATAGTGCCGGCGGCGGTTGTGGTCAGCGCCGCCACGGCCGCTTCGACGAACGTGCTCAGACCGGGGCTGTCGATGGCGATGACCAAACCCGGATTGGTGCAGAACTGGCCGGCACCCATAGTCAATGAGGCGATGAACGCTTTACCCAGTTCGGCTCCGCGCGCTTGCAACGCAGCCGGGAACAGCAGGACAGGGTTAATGCTGGCCATTTCGGCATATACGGGAATGGGTACTGGCCGCTGCTGCGCTAGCCGCAATAACGCCAATCCCCCTTGCCGCGAGCCGGTAAAGCCCACCGCTGCTATGCGTGGATCCTGTACCAGCGTTTGCCCTAGTTCCACGCCGGGTCCGACCAGATGTGAAAACACACCGGCGGGCAGATCGCACGCGGTCACCGCGCGTTCAATGGCCGCGGCGACCAAGGCGCCAGTAGCGGGGTGGGCCGGATGCCCCTTGACCAGCACCGGGCAACCGGCCGCCAGCGCCGAGGCGGTGTCACCGCCCGCGGTCGAAAAGGCGAGTGGGAAATTGGATGCGCCGAACACGGCCACCGGTCCGAGCGGCACCATCCGTAAGCGCAAATCGGGGCGTGGCTGCGGTTGGCGTTGCGGCAGCGCAGTATCGATTCGAGCTCCCAGCCAAATGCCGGCTCTGACCACGTCGGCAAACAACTGGAGTTGCCCTAAGGTGCGTGCGCGCTCGCCTTCGAGGCGTGCACGCGGCAGTGCGCTCTCGCGCATCGCGGTGACGATCAGCTCGTCGTCGAGCGCAAGAATTTCCGCGGCGATCCGCTCCAGAAAAACGGCACGGCGTTCAAGCGGCGCCATGCGATAGGCATCGAATGCTGCTTCTGCTTGCGCACACGCGGCGGCTACTTCAGCCGGGCCATGCACCGGGAATGCGGTGCCGACGCGCTGGCCGGTATGTGCATCGATGGAATAAAAACCCTCTTGTTCAACGGCATTAAATTGAGTTGTCATATCATGACGCTCCTTGATTACTCAGACAGCCTCAAAACCCAGCCGCCAAAAATTGAATAAGATCCCGATGAAAAACAGCAACATCGAAACTCCAAACCACCCAGCGGCGGCGTCACGCACCGGTCGCCGCCTGCGTGGCGCTATTGCGCGCAAGTTGGGTATTGCCATCTTGTCGGGCGAATATGCGCCCGGCGCTACGCTGAGTGGCGAAATCGAATTTTCAAAAACCCTCGATGTATCCCGTACCGCCTATCGCGAAGCGATACAGGTACTGACCGCGAAAGGTCTGGTCGAAAGCCGCCCCAAGGCCGGCACGCGCGTGCTGCCACGCAGCCACTGGAATATTCTCGACCCCGATGTATTGGCGTGGGCATTTGCCGGTGACCCCGATATTCAGCTGGTGCGCAGCTTGTTCGAACTGCGCGCGATCATTGAGCCGGCTGCCGCGCGCTTCGCGGCCGAGCGCCGCGATCGCGCCGATCTGAAGGCGATGAAAGAGGCGTTAACAATGATGCGTCGCCATACCCTGGCCACTGATGCCGGTCGTGCCGCCGATCGGGATTTTCACGATGCCATCCTGCACGCCGCACGCAATGATGCGCTGGTCTCGCTGAGCGCTTGTATCGGTGCTGTCGTGCGCTGGACCACTGAATTCAAACAGCGTTCGCGCGAGCTGCCGCGCAACCCGATTCCCGATCATGTGCGGGTATACGACGCGATAGCGGCCGGCGACGTGCAGGCTGCGGGGGAAGCGATGCTGGCGCTGGTTGACCTCGCGCTGGATGACACGCGCAGTGCGATGGAAACTACCGTCGAAACGCTCTAGCACGAGCCCTCAGGCAAGCTGCTGATCCGGTAATGCATGCGTAGGCCGTGCACCCCATAGCGCATAAAACAACACATACACCTCGCACGCCGCGGTCAACAGAAACGACAGTTGCAGGCCATAGGCGTCGGCCAGCCAGCCCTGCACCACGACCAGCGCACCCCCGGCAATAGCCATCACCAGCAGGCCCGAGCCTTCCTCGGTCAATGGGCCGAGGCCGCGAATCGCTAGCGTAAAAATCGTCGGAAACATAATCGAGTGAAACAGGCCGACCGAAATCAGCGCCCACATGGCGAGCGGCCCCGAGCCAAATGCGACCACCAGCATAATCAGACAGGCGATGCCGCTGGCGGCGGCGAGTACTGCTTCGGGCGACAGCGATCGCATTAAAAAACTGCCAATGAAGCGGCCAACCATCATGCCGCCCCATAACAGGAACAGGTAATTCGACGCCTGCTGATGTGTCAGGTTGCCGATCTGCGGCTGCGAAATGAAATTGATGAACAGGTTGGACACGCCGATTTCGGCGATCAGATAAATGAATATGGCCGGCACTCCGAGCACCAGATTGCGGTGGCGCCACAGCGACAGTAGATGGCGCTCCGTTTTCGCCGCGCGGTGCGTCGACGTATTGAACGCCGGCAACTTAAAGCGTGCGATCACTACGGCGAGCACGATCAACACCCCGGCCACAATCAAATACGGCAATTGCACCGACTGCGCATCGGCAAGGCGTTCGGCTGCGGTCAGCGCCGCAGCGTTGGCATCGCTGGTGCCGGCGGTGGTACGACCGAGAATCAGGTAGCCGCCGAACAGCGGCGCCAGCGTCGTGCCGAACGAGTTGAACGCTTGTACCAGATTCAGCCGCGACGATGCGGTTTGCGGCGAACCAATCACCGCGACATAGGGGTTAGCCGCCACCTGCAGCAGCGTAATGCCGCTGGCGATGATGAACAGGGCCGCTAAGGTGATGGCGTATGACGGGATCCGCGCGGCAGGAATCATCACCAGCGCGCCGCCGGCCATGATGCACAAGCCCGCCACCAATGCGCGCTGATAGCCGATCCGCTCGATTAGCTTGGCGGCCGGAATGGACGCCAGAAAATAGGCGATGAACCACACGCTCTCGATCGCCGTCGTCTGCAGATAGGTCAGCTCGAAGACGCTGCGCAGGTGTGGCAGCAGCGTGTTGTTGATAACGGTAATGAAACCCCACATGAAGAACAGGCTGGACAGCAGCGTCAGCGCCGCGCGATGGCTTGCGCCGGTCATTTGGTGGTCGGTAGAGGTGTTCAGGGAGGTCGTCATTATTGGCGTGTCCAGTTAAGCACGGCGACGAACACCGTCCCCGGAAATGCTTGCCTTGCTTTTATTTGTCTGAGTATATAATGCGGTTTTTCCGGCCGTCAAACCGCGGCTTCGGTATTCCTGGGATAAAAATTTCTTAGTTACTCATAGGCTTAACTCAATCATGACCGACCAACTTGCCCCCAAACTGCGCTCCCGCGCCTGGTTCGATAACCCCGCTAACATCGATATGACGGCGTTGTATCTGGAGCGCTATCTCAATTTCGGGATCAGTTTGGATGAGCTGCGCTCGGGCAAGCCCATCATCGGTATCGCGCAAACCGGCAGCGATCTCAGTCCGTGCAACCGGCACCACATGGTACTCGCCGAGCGCGTGCGCGCCGGCATCATCGAAGCCGGCGGTATTCCGTTCGAATTTCCAGTGCATCCGATTCAGGAAACCGGCAAGCGGCCCACAGCCGGTCTCGATCGCAATCTCGCGTATTTGGGTCTGGTGGAAGTGCTGCATGGCTACCCGCTCGATGGCGTGGTGCTGACCATCGGTTGCGACAAAACCACGCCGGCCTGTTTGATGGCGGCGGCAACCGTGAATATTCCCGCCATCGCGTTCTCGGTAGGGCCGATGCTCAACGGCTGGCACAAGGGTGAACGCACCGGCTCCGGCACCATCGTCTGGAAAGCGCGCGAACTATTGGCGACCGGCGAAATCGATCACGACGGCTTCATCAAACTGGTGGCATCGTCGGCGCCGTCGACCGGTTACTGCAACACCATGGGTACCGCCACCACGATGAACTCGCTGGCCGAGGCGCTGGGTATGGCGCTGCCGGGCTCGGCGGCGATTCCGGCGCCGTATCGCGACCGTCAGGAGTGCGCGTATCACACCGGCAAGCGCATCGTCGCGATGGTGGCGGAGGATCTGAAACCTTCCGATATTCTGACGCGAGAAGCATTCCTGAACGCGATCGTGGTCAATTCGGCGATTGGCGGTTCCACCAATGCCCCGATCCATCTCGCGGCCATCGCTCGCCATATCGGCGCCGAGTTGTCGATCGACGATTGGCAGACTTACGGCCTCAGGGTTCCCCTGCTGGTCAACCTGCAGCCCGCCGGCGAATACCTGGGCGAGGATTATTACCGGGCGGGCGGCGTACCCGCCGTCGTCGCCGAGCTGATGAAGCACGGTCTGATTCACGAGCAGGCGCTGACCGCAAACGGTCGCAGCATCGGCGACAACTGCCGCGATGCCACCATCGAAGATGAGCGGGTGATTCGCCCATTTACACAGCCACTGAAAGCAGAAGCCGGCTTCCTGGTGCTGCGCGGTAATTTGTTCGATTCCGCGATCATGAAAACCAGCGTCATCAGCGAGGAGTTCCGCGCGCGTTATCTGTCGAACCCCGACGATCCGAACGCCTTCGAAGGCCCCGCCGTGGTCTTCGACGGCCCGGAGGATTATCACGCGCGCATCGACGATCCTGCGCTCAACATCACCGACAGTACGCTGCTGTTCATGCGCGGCGCTGGCCCCATTGGCTATCCCGGCGCGGCCGAGGTGGTGAATATGCGCCCGCCGGCATACCTGATCCGCGAGGGCGTGCATGCGCTGCCGTGCATCGGCGATGGCCGTCAGTCCGGCACCAGCGGCTCGCCATCGATTCTCAATGCCAGCCCTGAGGCGGCGGCGATGGGCGGGCTCGCCCTGCTGCGCAGCGGCGATCGTGTGCGTATCGATCTTAATAAAGGCACCGTCAACGTGTTGGTTTCCGATGCCGAGCTTGCCGAGCGTCGCGCGGCGCTGGCGGCCACGGGCGGCTATGTGTACCCGCAGTCGCAGACCCCGTGGCAGGCGATTCAGCGAGCGGTCGTCGGCCAGATGGAGACCGGCGCGATCCTGGAGGGCGCCGAACAGTTTCAGCGTATTGCCCAAACCCGAGGTCTGCCGCGCGACAATCATTGAGGCTGAGGCATCGAGAGAGGCGCGACTATATGTCGGAATGGACCGTCGTCAACCGCGATACCCGCGATACGCTCGGCGAGGGCACGCTCTGGTCGGCGCGGGATAACGCCGTCTATTGGGTGGATATTCTGGCGCCGGCGGTGAACCGGCTGTCGTTGGCCGATGGGAAAATTCAGCGCTGGTCGATGCCGGAACCGATCGGCTGGATCGCCGAGCGTCGCGATGGTGGTTTTATCGCCGGCTTTCAAAGCGGTTTTGCCGAACTCACGCTCGAGCCATTGCAGATCCGCCACATCGGCGATCCCGAGCCGCATCTGCCAGGCAATCGGATGAACGACGGCAAGGTCGATCGCGACGGCCACATCTGGTGCGGCACCATGGATATGGCCGAGCAGCAGGCATGCGGTGCGCTGTATCGGTTCGCGCCGGACAGAACCTGGACGACAATGGATACGAATTACCAAGTGCCGAATGGCCCGGCGTTTTCCGCCGACAATGTGTGGCTGTATCACAGCGACACTGCACAGCGGGTGATTTATCGCTTTGTTCGACATGCCGATGGGACGCTGGGGCCGAGAGAGCCGTTTATTCGGTTTACCGAAACAGACGGCTATCCCGATGGCATGACTGTCGATGCCGAAGGCGGTTTATGGGTCGCGCATTGGGACGGTGGACGCATCAGCCGGTTTTTGGCTGACGGTCAGTTGGACCGGATCATCACACTGCCGACAGCGCGCATTACCAATCTCACCTTCGCCGGTCCCGAATTGGATCGTTTATTTGTCAGTTCCGCATCGATCGGTATCGAAGACGATCCGTTGGCCGGAGCGCTGTTTGAAGTAAGTCCAGATGTACGTGGACTGCCGCCACATCTGGCAGCGTTGTAACGCTGGCGATGCGCAACAAGTGCGAAAGGTGCGCTATCGGCATAAGCCTAGTTTTTCGTAGCGGCTTGTGTCGTCACAAGTCTGTCATACAAACCACTTAATCTCGCCCCATCAGTTTGGCAATGCGCGCGGATGCGACGCGTCGATTGCCCTACATCGCTAGTAATTTCTGATCGAAATTTTTGTTGGTCTGATCCTTCGTCGATCACTACGCCTCATCTTTCGCCCAATGGTTTACTGCGCATTCAAGGAGATTGACCCTAATGACTATCACCGCTTTTTCACGCCTAAAATTGCGAGTCGCGGCCGCCACTATGGCAGCGCTGCTCATCAATAGCGCTGTTGCAGACATTACCGGAGCGGGCTCGACCTTCGTCTATCCCATCCTCTCGAAATGGTCTACCACCTATAACGCCAAGACCGGCAGCAAAATTAATTACCAATCGATCGGCTCGGGCGGCGGTATTGCGCAAATTAAAGCGGGCACCGTGACCTTCGGTGCGTCGGATAAACCGTTATCTCCGGAAGAATTAAAAGAATCCGGATTAGCGCAATTCCCCATCGTGATTGGCGGTGTCGTACCGGTAGTGAATTTGGAAGCCGCGAAAGCGGGCGAAATGCGTTTTACCGGCCCGGTACTGGCCGATATTTATCTCGGCAAAATCAGCAAATGGAATGATGCGGCCATTACCGCATTGAATCCAAAAATGAATCTGCCCGATCAAAAAATTACCGTCGTGCATCGCTCGGACGGTTCTGGCACCACCTTTAACTGGGTCAACTATCTCTCCAAAGTCAGCGAGGAATGGAAATCCAAAATTGGCGAAGGCACATCGGTCAACTGGCCTACCGGTATCGGCGGTAAAGGCAACGAAGGCGTCGCCGCTTACGTCAATCAGATCAAAGGCTCGATCGGTTACGTCGAACTCGCATATGCCATGCAAAACAAAATGAAATACACCGAAGTAAAAAACAAAGCGGGCAATTTCGTCGATCCCTCGCTCGAAACATTCCAATCTGCCGCAGCGAATGCCGAATGGAAGGCGCCGGATTTTTACGAAGTCATTACCGACGCAGCCGGTAAAGACTCGTGGCCGATCACCGCGTCCGTATTTGTATTGATGTACAAACAACCGAAAGATGCCGCGACTTCCGCCGATGCGCTGAAATTTTTCAAATGGGCGCTGAACGAAGGTCAAGGCGACGCTAAAGAATTGGATTACGTGGCCTTACCAACAGCGTTGGTTAAACAGATCGAGGCTTACTGGACCCAAAACATCAAGTAAATCCTCGACGGGTGGTCGCGCTAAATACCGCGACCACCACCACTGTTTGTTTGGAGTCATGATGGCCCAGTCACCCACCCTGCCGTTAAGCGCAGCATCGCCGCAAGACCATCGTGAAGCGCGCGATCATCTCCATGACCGATTGTTTCGCTATTTGGTAATGGGTTGTGCGCTGTTCGTACTCGTGGCGTTGCTCGCTGCCGCACTGTCGATGTTATGGGGCGGGCGCGAAGCATTCTCTACGTTTGGCGTGCAGTTTCTCTGGAGCGCTGACTGGGACGCTGTGCAGCGCAAATTCGGCGCGCTGGTGCCGATTTATGGAACGCTGGTCACGGCGTTGATCGCGATGATCATCGCGGTGCCGGTCAGTTTCGGCATCGCCTTATTTCTGACTGAAATTGCGCCGGCATGGTTGCGCACACCGGTCGCCGCGGCAATCGAATTACTCGCAGGTATTCCCTCGATTATTTACGGCATGTGGGGCCTGTTCGTATTTGTGCCGTTCATGTCTGAGCATGTTGACCCTTGGCTCGATGAACATTTCGGTCCGCTCGCCATTATCGGCCCGCTGTTTCAGGGCGCGCCGATTGGGTTAGGCATGCTGACTGCCGGCATTGTGCTCGGCATTATGGTGATTCCATTTATTTCGTCGGTGACGCGTGAAGTATTCATGACGGTGCCGGTGCATTTGAAAGAATCCGCATACGCCGTCGGCAATACTACGTGGGAAGTCGTGTGGGATGTGGTGCTGCCGTATACGCGCTCGGCGGTTATCGGCGGCATTTTTCTTGGCCTCGGACGCGCGCTTGGCGAAACCATGGCGGTGACGTTTGTGCTCGGCAATGCACATCGATTATCTGCTTCGTTGTTAGAGCCCGGTAATTCGATCGCAGCCACCATCGCGAATGAATTCACCGAAGCCGATTCGCCTATTTATCTGTCATCGCTGATCGCACTCGGATTTTTATTATTCATTGTCACCTTCATCGTATTAGCGATTGCGCGCTTGATGTTGAGTCAATTGGCGCGACGCGAAGGAGCGACAACATGATAAGCATGTGGATGCGACGTCAGCTGACTGACTACATCGCAAAAACGCTGGGAACAGCGGCGACATTATTCGGCTTGTTCTGGTTGACGTGGATTTTGTGGACCACGGTCAGCAAAGGGTTGCCCGCGCTCAAGTGGGAACTCTTTACGCAGATGACGCCGCCGCCGGGTGCCGATGGCGGTTTGTTGAATGCATTTGCAGGCAGCATCGTGATGAGCGGCCTGGCGGTATTAATCGGCACGCCATTGGGCATCGCGGCCGGCACTTATTTATCGGAGTACGCGCGCCATACCAAACTCGGTGCCACCATCCGCTTCGTCAACGATATTTTGTTATCGGCACCGTCTATCGTCATCGGTCTATTCGTTTACGAATTGATGGTGCGACAAATGGGACATTTCTCTGCACTCGCCGGCGCCGTGGCACTGTCATTTATCGTGCTGCCGGTAGTGGTGCGCACCACCGATGAAATGCTGCAATTGATTCCCTCGACGATGCGCGAAGCGGCGCTCGCGCTCGGCGTACCGCAATGGAAAGTCGTGCGCCAAGTGCTGTATCGCGCATCGATGTCGGGCATCGTCACCGGTGTGCTGCTTGCGCTCGCGCGCATTTCTGGCGAAACGGCGCCGTTATTATTCACCGCACTCAACAATCAATATTGGGCAAACAGCCTGCTCGATCCGATGGCGAACGTGCCCGTGGTTATTTTCCAATACGCGATGAGTCCCTACGAGTTTTGGCATGCGTTGGCATGGGCTGGCGCCTTTGTCGTCACGATGTTTGTACTCATGCTGGGCTTGCTGTCGCGCTGGCTTTTATTGAACAAGGGGAAAATTTCATGAATGACGTAGCGACATTCCGCCCAGTCGATGTCGGCGCCGAAGCCAATTCAAATGCCGAGCCCGATGCAAAAATAACCGCGCGCAATTTAAATTTTTATTACGGCAGTTCGCATGCGGTGAAAAACGTCAATCTTGCGGTGCACAACAAACGTGTCACCGCCTTGATCGGGCCTTCGGGCTGCGGTAAATCAACCTTGCTGCGCATTTTTAATCGTATGTACGCCATTTATCCGAAACAGCGTGCAGAAGGTGAAGTGCTGCTCGATGGTGCCAACGTGCTGGATGGGCATTACTCAGTTAATCGTCTGCGCACGAAAGTCGGCATGGTGTTTCAAAAGCCGGTGCCGTTTCCGATGTCGATTTATGACAATGTGGCTTATGCCATCCGCCACTACGAAAAATTATCGCGTGCCGACATGGATGCCCGCGTCGAAGAGTCATTACGTAATGCTGCGTTGTGGGATGAAGTAAAAAATAAACTCAATCAGAGCGCGCTGGGTTTATCGGGCGGCCAGCAACAACGTTTGTGTATCGCACGTGCGATTGCGCTCAAGCCCGAGGTATTGCTGTTGGACGAGCCGACTTCGGCGCTCGATCCGATTTCCACGGCCAAAGTGGAGCAATTGATCAGCGAATTGAAAACGCAATACACCGTGTTAATCGTTACTCACAACATGCAGCAGGCCGCGCGCGTATCCGATTCCACCGGCTTTATGTTCATGGGCGAGTTGATCGAATTCGGGCCGACGGAAGAAATGTTTACGCATCCAAAAAATCAAAAAACAACCGATTACATCACCGGGCGTTTCGGTTAACACCACGATGCCACGACGGAGAATTTATTTATGACGCATCCCCATATCGTCAAAGCATTCGATCAGGAACTCCAAACGCTGATGAGCAGCATCGGTGCGATGGGGGATTTTGCCGGCGCACAATTTTCGGATTCGGTTCGAGCGTTGCTGCATGGCGACTTATTTCTGGCGCAACGCGTCATCGATCAGGATCGTCAGCTCGATGCACTGCGACGCGATCTGTCCGCCGCGGCTGCTTCGGTTATCGCGCGCCGACAGCCGATGGCCAACGATCTCGATGAAGTGTTATCGGATTTTCGTATCGTCGAAGAGTTGGAACGGATTGGCGATCTCGCAAAAAATATCGCCAAGCGCGCAACAGCGGTCAGCAGCGGCAATTTCCCGCCGGAAATTGTTGAAATGCTCGAACGCATGTCGGGCCTGACCACAGAGTTGCTCAAGGGTGCACTAGCCACCTATGCCGCACGTGATGCTGAGCAAGCACTGGCGGTGCGGCAGCAAGATGAACAAATCGATGAACTACATACCACGATTTTTCGCGACATCATCGCCCGCATGAGCGGCGAGCAACTGGAAGTAGTTGACTATGTCCATCTGCTTTTTTGCGCAAAAAATATCGAACGAATCGGCGACCATGCCACTCACATTGCCGAGGCAGCTTACTTCACGGTAATGGGTCAGCGACCGCCGATTGAGCGACGTCGCCTGGACCAAAGCAGCTTTACGAAAAAAGAAGATACTGATTTTAAAATCGAGTAATAGGACGGGTCATGCGTTGCTATCGGTGCACTCGATTTAATTTCGTATACGTATTTTGAGGCGCAGTGTAATGCCCACAGATGGCTTGAACTTCGACGATGAATTGATTGAGCGCTTATCGCGCGATTTAATCGACGAGTACGACGAAGAATTTGAGATGGAAATGGAGGATCGTCTGATTCTGGGTGACGACGCATCCATCCCTGTACCACAACATGCAAGCGAGGATGCACGGCGCGAAGCGCGACGCTTATATTTTCGCGAGTTGTTTCGCTTACAGCGCGAGCTGGTGAAATTACAGGAGTGGGTGGTCGAGACAGGCCACAAAGTTGTCATTCTGTTTGAGGGGCGCGACGCAGCCGGCAAAGGGGGTGTTATCAAACGCATTACCCAGCGTTTAAATCCGCGCGTCTGTCGAGTTGCTGCATTACCGGCACCGACCGAGCGAGAACGCACACAATGGTATTTTCAACGTTATGTTGCGCATCTCCCCGCCGCCGGTGAAATTGTTTTATTCGATCGCAGTTGGTACAACCGCGCAGGCGTCGAGCGTGTAATGGGCTTTTGTAGCGACGAGGAATACGAAGAGTTTTTTCGCTCGGTCAATGAATTTGAAAAAATGCTGATTCGTTCCGGCATTCAATTAGTGAAATACTGGTTTTCGATCACCGACGACGAACAAAATCTCCGCTTCCTTGGACGCATCCACGATCCGCTAAAACAGTGGAAGCTAAGCCCGATGGACCTGGAGTCGCGCAAGCGCTGGGAGGGCTATACCAAGGCCAAGGAAGTCATGCTTGAGCGCAGTCATATACCGGAAGCGCCGTGGTGGCTGGTACAAGCGGTCGATAAAAAGAAAGCGCGCTTAAATTGCATTCAGCACCTGCTGAGCTTGGTTCCGTATGAAGAGATTGTGCGCCCGCCGGTAACGCTGCCAGCGCGTGTGCATAATCCGGATTATCTGCGTAATCCGGTTCCTCCCGAAATGATGGTGCCGGAAATTTATTAGAGCCGCGCGGCGAGCTCGGAGTGCTCAAAAGCGGCATCGCCGTGCAACTTTATTTCGACTGCCGCTGCACGCCATTGAGAAAAATATCTGTCACGAGCGCAATATAGTTCGCGGTTTCTTTAGAGCTCATCGCCGGCTCACCAAACATAACCCTAGCGGCCCACTCCGAAGCTAACATTTTTAAAAATAGCGAAGCCTTCTTTGTTGTGCGTTTTTCCTCTAAGCCTGCGGTACGTAGAATTTTAACCAAGGGTTGCAAAAAATACGTATCGTATTGGTATTTTGCAGCGCTGCGTATTCCCGGAAAATCCGGTCCTTCGCGGTGAACCAAAATATAAGCCCGTTGATTTATCGCAACCGAAATGTGGGCAATGAATGCGGTAGAAAAATGTATCAATCGCTCGCGAATATCTCCGCCAGCAGATATATCGAATACCGGGAAAGCATGTGAACCCAAATCCATGCAGGCGTTAAAAAGGCTCAGCTTGTCCGAATAATGCTTGTAAAGCGTGCGAGACGATACATTCGCCAATTCCGCCACTTCGCGCATAGTTACCGCCCGATAACCACGATCGCCAAACTGTTTGGTGGCTACCGCCAATATTTGTTCCAGCTTTCCCGCATCGACCGGGCGACCTCTTTTTATAGCTTCTTTCATTTACGGATTTGCCCTAATTGGACGGCACTGAATGTGTTGGTGAATGCCTGAGTGGCAAAAATTTTGGTTTTAACAGGTCAGCAAGGACTAAATTTTATCGTAAAACCGCGGGCAACTGTGATTCCAAATTTTCTCGACTAAGGGTGGGCCGGTCGGCCGCCTAAATAGGGCATGCGATTAGCCATGGTGGAAGGATGTTGACTTAGTAAACGCATTGTTTTATAAATTACGTTATGTAAACACGGCGTTTTCCTAAATAGTGCGTCGTTGAACATGGTTAACAGGCTGGCGAATATAAGCTGACGAATAGAAAGGCGGCGAGAAGTGAGCGCCGCAATGCTTAGATAAACGCCTGCAGATAAGAAAAGGCAGAGTAATAACGAGTCAAATTTGAGCTTATATCGCCTGCATTTTTTGCGGTTTTATCTGCTCCGTGTAAACGATTACATACAATAAGCCATAATATGAGGAATCGTCATGATCGACCGTCCAACACAGAAGATATTAACTCGTGCCATTGCCACTATGGCTGCCATGGTTGCTTATGGAACGAGCGTTAACGTACACGCAGAAAGAGCACTTGAAGAAGTAATCGTTACTGCGCAGAAAAAAGACGACACGCTACAAACGGTTCCGATGACAGTTAATGCGGTGACTGCCGAAACCATCTCTAAATACAACCTGCTCGATTTCAAAGATATTCAGACAGTAACGCCTGGTCTTACGATTAAGGCGATCGACACCCGCACCAACACGATCGCCGTTCGCGGTGTAAACGTTCTTACCGATGCGGGTATTGGCCCAGGCGTGGCGATTTACTGGAACGAAGTGAATTACGACATCGATACCGCGTTTAAAGCGATGTACGACATCGGTCAAATTGAAGTGTTGCGTGGGCCGCAAGGTACTTTACGCGGTATTACAGCGCCGGCCGGTGCGGTGACGCTGATCACGAAAACGCCGAGTTTTAATCAGATCGAAGGTACCGTCGAGCAAACATTGGGCGAGCGTAATCTTTCCAATACGCAAATAGGTCTGAGCTTACCGCTCATCGAAGATAAATTGGCGTTGAGAATCGCCGGGCTGTACGACCACAATCGAAGCGACGGCATCAAAAATGTCACTACTGGACTAGAGAACACCTCGCAGACGCGCAGCGGGCGTCTCACACTGGGTTTCCGTCCGACTGACAATTTGGAGATGACGCTGGTTCATCAATATTTAGAAGCGAACAGCAGCGGCAATACCTCAATTATTGGCTGCGGCGCTTATGGATGTTTCGATAAATCCGATCGCAAATCCATCGATAGAGGGCCTGATAATTATTTTGCCCGCCGCGCAGATACCTCATTGCGTATCGAATGGGCGCTTGATGGCTACGAGTTCGTTTCGGTGACCGGCTATCGCGATCAATGGAACGACGTATTGCGTAATCAGGATCACGGCAATGCATTTCCTACCGTGGGGCTTTCAGCCGCGTTCACTCCGATACCGATAGGCGACAATACGCAGCATACGCAAACTAATATTCATACGCTCTCACAAGAGCTGCGCTTCTCGACCGCGGATGCCGAGTTTTATAACTGGACGTACGGTTTGTACGGCAGCAAATTAGTGGCAAATACGCAGGTGCACGGTTTTCAAGCTATTCCTATTTCTGTACCGGGTGGTTTAGGCGATTTGTGGCCAGTTAGCACGCCGGTCATCAATTCCAGTGAAGAGTATGCGGTGTTCACTAACCAAAGCTTTCAATGGACCGATGCGCTGGAAACGCAAATTGGTGCGCGCTATCAAAGCAAGCGTAATACGACCGCTTTGCATGGTGAGATTAATCCCAGCCCGTTTTTCCAGGGTCCGCCCGCTTTTCTTCCAGCGTCTATTCCGATTGATTTTCCCGCTGTCGGTGATACAGCGGTTGCAACAGATGAAGGTGTTACCGGCACCGCAAGCATTTCGTATCAGCTTACCGATGAAGTGCGTATTTATGCGAACTATGGCCGCTCTTATCGTTCTGGTGGTTTTACGGTCGCACCCGGGGCAGATTCCTCGCTGCTTGAATACCAACCGGAAACCTCCGACTCGATTGAGCTGGGTTTCAAAAGCCGCTTGGCGGATGGGCGCGTTCAGATCAATGGCGATATCTACTATCAGAAATACCATGATTTCCTGGCCAACAATGGCTCAGTACATACCTTCAACCGGGTTACCCTCCAAACCAACGATCAGCAGATGAATTACAACGCCGACGCGCTGGTGACAGGGGCTGAACTGCAGATCGACGCATTGCTGACGGACGATTGGCAGGCAGGGTTGGGGATATCTTATACGGACGCCAAGTTCACCGGCGGCAAACAGCCAGTCACCGTTTTTGATGCAAATGGTGTTTCGGTGAATCCTGCGCCTGATGCAGTGTTTTCCCGCGATGCAAGAGGCCGACTGGCGGGCGAACCTAACTGGGGCGTGAGCGCGAATTCGGAATATACGATGCACTTCGGACCGGTTGATGGCTTCGTGAGAGGGTTGTACTCGTTCCAGTCGGGTCGCTCCGACGACACCGTGGATAACAGCATCTTGGATACCACCAGTTATGGCGTATTCAATCTATATCTCGGCGTACGCGACCCCCAAAAAGTATGGGAAGTGACAGCTTGGGCAAAAAATCTGTTTGATCATGAGCAGACCATACGGCTGGGGCAGGCCAATCAATTAGCAGGCTTCCTCACCGATTATCACGATGTTCAGGTTCTTCCCGAACGCCAAATCGGCATCACTGGCAAATACAATTTCTCGTTGTAAGCGTTGTGTTATTGCGAGCTTCGCGATCGGGAGAAGTTCGCAATTAGTTGGTACCCCGATGGTTAACCCTACGTTTGGCGATTAGGTTTACGAGCCTTTTTAATCGCGCACCGCCCGATAGCAATGTCGGGCATTTTTTTATTGCCTATTTATACGTTGGAGGCTTCAGAACACGAGAAGCGCCACCTCTTAGTTGAGTACTATCAAATGATTCGTCGAGACATTTTGAAATACATAATGATGACAACCGGGGTCGGATTTTCCGGTTCGCTTGCTCGGCAGGTACTGGCCGGTGCTGTACCGAATGCAACGTCATCCAGGCCTATTTTCGATGCAGCGACTTCGGAAAAAGTGGCCATTCTCGCCGAAATGATTATTCCAAAAACCGATACACCAGGAGCAATTGAAGCGAGCGTACCAAAATTCATCGAGATGATGGTGGCTGATTGGTACAACGATCAGGAGCGGGTAATTTTCTTCAATGGCCTTGCAGCGCTCGATATGTTTTGTGAGCAGGGATTTAAAAAACCATTTTTAAAATGTAAACCGGAGCAGCAAGTTACGGCGCTGAAAGATGCGGAGGCACAGGCCAAATCTAAAAACGTTTTTTCCATGGCGATGGGTAACGATATTCAAAGCAAAAATATCGATTCGAAGACACCGTTCTTTACGAAAATCAAAGAGCTCACTGTGCTGGGTTATTACACTTCCGACGTAGGCGCCCAGCACGAGTTGTCGTATGACCCGATGCCGATGGGATATGAAGGCGATTACGACTTTAACAAAGTCGGCAAGCAATGGTCGTGGTGAGCGCAGCGCTCGATAATTTTATTTAGGCGAAGTGAACAATGAATTCATCATACGATTTTGACGCAATTGTGGTTGGCTCTGGCATCACCGGCGGTTGGGCCGCGAAAGAGCTGACCGAAAAAGGTTTAAAGGTGTTGATTCTTGAGCGCGGCAAGCCGTTGACGCATGGCAAGGATTATGTGACCGAACATCTTGAGCCGTGGAAAATGCCGTTTGGCGGCCGCGTGCCGCGCGAGCTGTATAAAAACGATTATTTCGTTCAATCGAAATGTTATGCGTTCGATGAAACAACGCGGCATTTTTGGATCAATGATCGCGAAAATCCCTATACCACCGCGCCGGATAAACCGTTCAATTGGCATCGAGCCGATGTTGTCGGCGGCAAATCGCTATTGTGGGGGCGTCAGGTGTATCGCTGGAGCGATCTCGATTTCGAAGCGAATAAAAAAGACGGACACGGCATTGACTGGCCGATTCGCTACAAAGATATTAAAGAGTGGTATTCGTACGTCGAGAAATTTATTGGCGTCAGTGGGCAGGCAGAAAATTTGCCGCAATTACCCGACAGCGAATTTTTACCGCCGATGGCAATGAACGTTGTTGAAAAGGCGGTGAAGCAAAAAATCGAAGCAGCTTTTCCCGGGCGCATAATGACGATCGGTCGCTGTGCGAATTTGACGGAGCCACTCGGCGAGCGTGGTGCATGTCACTACTGTGGTCCTTGTCAGCGTGGCTGTTCGGTGGGTGCTTATTTCAGCTCGCACAGTTCGACGCTACCGGCAGCACAAAAGACGGGGAACATAACGCTGCGAGCGAACAGCTTGGTCGAACGCCTGGAGTACGATCCAAAAACCCAGCGTATCGCTGCCGTGAATGTGATCGACACGCAGACCAAAGAAAAATTGCGCTTCACTGCAAAGCTGGTGTTTTTGTGCGGTTCGACGTTCGGTACTTTGCAGGTGCTGATGAATTCGAAGTCGGATAGTTTTCCGAATGGTTTGGCGAATCGCAGTGGCACGCTGGGTCAATACATCATGGATCATACCGATTACATTTCGGCGCTGGGCATCACCACCCAATTCTCGGACAAATACTATAAAGGCCGTCGGCCGAATGGTATTTACGTGCCACGTTTTCGCAATTTGAGTGGTCGCGATGCGGATGCTGATTTTGTGCGAGGTTATGGTTTTCAAGGCATGGCGATCCCCGCTGAATGGAAATCAACCGCGATGCAACTTCCTGGCTTCGGTGCGGATTATAAGCGGGCACTACGTAAGCCAGCGGCGTGGGCGATGGCTTTTGTCGGATTTGGTGAATGCCTGCCCTATAAAGATAACCAAGTGACGCTCGACGACAAGTTGGTCGATCGCTTTGGCTTGCCGCAACTACGTTTCGAGGTCGAATACAAAGACAACGAAAAGCGCATGCAAAAGGATGCCACAAAACAAGCAGTAGCCATGTTGAAGGCCGCGGGGATGCCTCAGATCATACCGATTGGTGCTGGCGAGGCACCGGGTAGTGCGATTCACGAAATGGGCGGCGCGCGTATGGGTAAAGATCCAAAAGAATCTGTGCTCAACGCGCACAATCAAGCGCACGATATTTCGAATTTGTTCGTCACCGATGGTTCATGTATGGCGTCGTCGTCGTGCGTCAATCCTTCGTTGACATTTATGGCGTTGACGGCACGCGCGGCCAGCTACGCAGTTAAACAATTGCAAGCGGGCAAGATTTAAATGGTTGGCTCGGAGCGCATGTTCGCGGCTACACCGAGGTGCACATGTCATTAGGAATTGGTGTCAACGCGTGGGTATGGACATCGCCTTTTTCTACTACGTCGATCCATCTGCTGAGGAAGGCGGCCGCGATGGGGTTCGACGCATTTACTATTCCTGTCGAAGATCCTACGTTGATCGATGTTGCAGCAATTAAAGCAGCACAACAGGAGTTTCCTCTGCGTCTGCATGTCACCGGTGCATTCGGACCGACACGCGACTTAACACACGACGATGCGCGTTATCGCCGAGAGAGTCTCGATTACATCGAATCCACCTTGCGTATCTGCGAACAGTTGGGCGTGCGCTTGATGGTGGGACCAATGTATTCGGCGGTCGGCAAGCGTCGACAGTTGCCACAAGCCCAGCGCCAGTGCGAATGGGATCGTGCCGTGGCAGGGCTTCAGGCCGCCGGCAAAATGGCTGCGGATTATGGCGTGGTGCTGGCGATTGAGCCGCTTAATCGTTTTGAAACCGATCTGGTTAACACCGCAGAGCAGGCGAAGAAATTAATTCGCGAGATTGCATTGCCATCGGTGCGTATCCACCTCGATACCTTCCATATGCACATTGAAGAAAGGAGTGTCTACGATGCCATCGTGCTGGCAGGCTCCGATCTGGTGTATTTGGATGCGAGCGAAAGCGACCGTGGTAGACCGGGAACAGGTCAGGTGAACTGGCGCGACGTACAACAGGCCTTGCGCGATATCGATTATCAAGGCGATTGCGTTATCGAATCTTTTACGCCCGAGTGCAAAACCATCGCGGACGCCGCAGCAATATGGCGACCGCTTGCTCCATCGCAGGATGCGCTGGCTAGCGAAGGCGAAAAATTTCTGCGTCAACTGCTGATCGAAGATGGCGCGCAGCTCTGATGTTCAATTGATTCCTGTTCACCGATCTCTTCAAGGGGTTCCGATGACCAAAAAAATTATGGAGTGCATTGCTGGAATCGGGTTCGCACTGGTCGGAATGGTGGCTGCGGCTGAACCGGAGCAGCCGACTCAGATCGATTGCCCGTTGGCGCGACAGCCTTATTCGTCGAACACTGTGTTAATCGATTTGCTTCTCGATCCGCGCTCGAAGGCGGTTGTGCGAAGCATAGTGCCAAAACTATGCGGTTTCTCGATTAAGCAGGGAAAGGTAGAACGCGCTGCAAAAATGGTAACGAGCGGAAAAATCGTTACTGACTAGGTCAGATCGTTATTGCGCATAAGACGAAAATTAATAGGGCGAATGGCAATGAATTATTTTTCCAGACGTGATCTCCTCACAGCCGCAGCGGGCGCTGTTGCGGTTTCGATGTTGCCAGTCTCGCCTGGAGTGGGGGCTGATCCACTCAATCTTCCAGTGGGTATCCAGTTATATACGGTAGGGGATGAACTGAAAAAGGACCTAGACGGCACACTGCAGGCAATTGCAGCCATTGGTTATCGCACAGTCGAAGTGGTCACATTCAACTCAATTATTAAAGTCGCGCAAATGCGCGAAGCGCTCGATCGCGCGGGGCTCACTTGCCAGAGCGTGCATTACGCGTTGATGCAATTGCAGAACAGTGCTCAGAAGGTGATTGATGACGCACATCGGCTTGGCGCCAAATATGTCATTTGCCCGACGCCGTGGGTTGCTGACCCATCGCGCTTTGCTCAATTAGCCAAAGTGAATAAAGCAGAAGCAGTATTCGGTGCGTTGATGGATAGCTTCACCATGGATGACTGGCGTTGGAACGCCGAACAATTTAATAAAGTTGGCGAGGTATTGAAAAGTGCCGGGCTGCAATTCGCCTATCACAACCACAGTTTCGAGTTTAAAAAAATCGATGGCAAAGTGGTGTTCGATGAATTGCTGGCAATGACCGACGCAGATTTGGTTAAGGTCGAACTGGATTGCGGTTGGGTAGCAAATGCTGGGTACGATCCGATCGATTATTTGAAGCGCTATGGAAAGCGCATTCAGTTGTTGCATGTGAAAGATATCAAGCGAAAGGCCGGTGAAAATCTCGGTGCTGCTATGGAAGGGACAGAAATCGGCCAAGGCATTCTCGATTGGCCAGCGATTTTTAAAGAAGCAAAACGCGCGGGGCTAAAAGGTTATTTTGTCGAGCAGGAGCCCCCCTTTGCGCGCCCGCCGCTCGAAGAGCTAAAAGCCAGTTATGACTATCTGCACAAGCTGAGCTGACAGAGGACTATTGAGTTTATTGGTTGGACATTCTTCCCGCTGTTTGTGCGCGAGTTTCGTTGGCGAGCAGTTCTACGGTTTTTGCCGTTGCGATAAGTAGCTGCAATCGACGTCATTTACGTCTCGCTCAGAGATGCCTAAGAGTCATCGCCCGATATAAATAAGACGCCTGGTTGACCGCGTCCTAAGGCGCGCATTAGAATTAATGCATTCGCATTAAAGTGGTGGTGGTATCCACCCAGGCCCACAAAATAATTCACCATAAAGGGATTAAACAAAATGGCTGACACGATTCGAATCGATGATCTTGCGCAACCCCGGTTGACCGATGCACAGCGTGCAGCGCTCGAATATGGTGAAACCCTGTCAGTCGATTTCAGCGAAGACGCCATTTTAAATGCAGCGCGTGCGCAGACCGGGCTCGACGATTTCGGCAGCGATGATTTTCGCGAACGACTGGCTATTCTGCGTGAGGATTGGGGCAGCGATAACGAGCTATACGGTTTGAATCGCATCGTGTTGCAGAGCTATCTGATTCGCTATGCAGCGAATCGCCTGCTGATCCGCGATACCTTGAAAAAACACCCGGAAATTCTCGAACAGAAAATCGAACAACCAATCATTGTGCTCGGCTTACCGCGGTCGGGCACCACGCATTTGGTGAATTTGCTCGCCGCCGATCAGCGTTTCCACTCGCTGCCATTATGGGAATCGTACGAGCCAGTACCGAACCCGCGCGAAACACGTTTAGCCGATGGCACCGATCCGCGTTATGTGCGCTGCGCCGAGGCGTGGGAGCGCATGCAGCAGGGCATGCCGCTGCTGGCTGCGATGCATCCGATGAATCCCGAACATATTCACGAAGAGCTCGAATTGATGGGGCCGGATTTCTCGTCGTATAACTTCGAATGGCTGTCGCGTTCGGAGCGCTGGCGCGATCACTACTACAACACCGATCAGACATCGCATTACGAATACATGCGCGATGTACTGAAGCTATTGCAATGGCAGCGCGGCACGACGAAACGCTGGGTGCTGAAATGTCCGCAACATTTGGAACAATTACCGACACTGATGAAAGTATTTCCCAACGCCACGGTGGCGATCACGCATCGCGATCCGGTGGCGGTCATTCAATCGGCAGTAACAATGGTTGCATACGGCGAGCGTATGCGTCGTAAGAAGATCGATACCAAACGCATCGTCGAATATTGGTCTGATCGCATCGAGCATTTATTACGCGCCTGCGTGCGTGATCGCGGCAGCGTGTCGGCCGCGAATAGCCTCGATGTGTTGTTTCATCAATTCATGGCGAATGATATGGCGATCGTCGAGCAGATTTACGCAAAGGCTGGGTTGGAATTGAATACCACCGCGCGTGCGCAGATCGATCAATTTGTCAAAGATCATCCGCGCGGCAAAGAGGGACGGGTGATTTACGATTTGAACAATGATTTCGGTGTCGAGCCAGGTGAGTTGCGCCAACGCTTTAAGTTTTATTTCGATAAATTCCCAATACGCGCTGAAAATTAATTCCGATGATTTATCGATAGCGAATCCCGGCAAATAAATTCAATCGTTCGCAAGACAGAGGAATATTTATGTCGCAGATTAATAACGACGACGCAGCTAAGGCAGATGCGCAAACAGCGCCATCGATTCCGGTCTGGAATACCTATCTCGATTCGTTGCGCGATCTCGCGCCGAAAATGTTGAATAAATTACCGCACGAGATGCGCACCGATCCGCAGATTCAAATGGAAGTCGTGCGCTTGATGCTTTCGGCTGTCGCGTCGACAAGCCTCGAAGCGATCGGTGGCAATGGCGACCACCCGGTGTTTTTACCATCGCTCAACGAAGTGATAACCACCTTCCAGCCCAACGCCGATACCCTTTATAAAAAGGCGCAAATTACTCCTGGCGGCAGCTATCGGTTACGCGGGCGCCCAGGCTCGCTGCGAATTGCAAAAATTGGTGCAATGTCGCCTCCTACGCCGAGCGGCGAAATTCGTGCGACCGCTTATTTCGATCTGAATACGTTGAGCGTCGATAAAGATGGCAATTTCGATGTGCTGTTGAGTCCAGCAAAGCCCGCGAATTACAGCGGCGATTGGTGGCAACTGGATCCGCACGCCAACACGGTGTTGTTGCGTCAGGTCGCGTACGACTGGTCGAGTGAACAGGATCCAGTCATTTCGATCGAGCGGGTCGACGGGCCCGTCACTCGTCCACGTCCTTCAGCGACAGAGCTGGAACAACGCTACCAGCAATTAATCGGAACTACTGCTTACTCCGCGTTATTGCTGATCGATCACACGGTGCAGCTGCAGCGCGAAGGCTTCGTCAATAAATTCAAAATATGGGATGTTGTGGCGACACACGGCGGTTTGTTCGGCCAGTTTTATTACGAGTGCGTATACGATTTGAAGGATGACGAAGCGTTACTTATTGAAGTGGATTATCCGAAGAAATGTGAGTACGCCTCGCTGCTTCTCGCCAATCCGGTTTTTGAAACAATCGATTGGGTCAATAACCACAGCAGCCTGAATGGTGCGCAATGGCATGTCAGCGCCGACGGCAAACTCTGGGTGGTGGTTTCTGCGCAAGACCCAGGCATACAAAACTGGCTCGATACCGCCGGCTATCCGCTGGGTGTAGTACAAGGGCGCTGGACCGAATGCGATTCAACACCATTGCCGAATGCCCGCGTGGTGAAGTTAGCCGAGGTGGCGAAGCTCATTCCCGCCGACATGCCGAAAATTACCGAGGAGCAGCGCGACCGCATCGTACGCGATCGCCGCGCGCATTATCAGCAGCGCGTGCATTGGTAATCGCCGCCTATATATACAATCGAATGTATGCAATAAAAAAAAATCGAGCACGCATTGGGTTACACGTATTTGATTAATGGGTTACACACACTGGATTAAGAGGATGACAGCAATGGCAACGTGGCCGAATTTAAAATACGACTATAAAGGCGCGCATGTGCTCGTCACCGGCGGCTCCAATGGCATCGGCGTCGGTATTGCCGCGGCGTACCGCGATGCGGGTGCGATTGTGACGATCACCGGCACGCGTGCCAGCGCTGCCGAATACAACGATGCCGATTTAAACGGATATCGCTATCTGCAATTGCAACTGACCGACAACGCGCAAATCGAAGCAGTCGCTGCTGCGCTGCCGAAGCTCGATATTCTGGTCAATAACGCAGGCGCCAATTTTGCGGCCGAAAACGAGTACGAGCCGGATATTTTCGAAAAATCGATCCAAGTAAATTTGTTGAGTGCTTATCGGATGGCGCATGCGTGTCTGCCGAAGTTGCAACAGAGCCAATTACCCGGCGGCGCCAGTGTGGTCGGGCTCGCGTCGATGACTTCGTATTTCGGTGTTGAAGTGGTACCGGGTTACGGCGCCGCGAAAGCGGGTCTTGTGCAAATGACGAAAACATTGTCGATCGCGTGGGCGAAACACAATATTCGAGTTAATTCGGTCGCTGCGGGTTTGATCGAAAGCAAGATGACTGCTTCCGCGTTGGCAATGCCCGAATTCAATGCTGCGGTGATTGCGCGTACGCCGCAGAAGCGTACCGGCACGCCGCATGATATTGCCGGCGCGGTATTGTTTCTGAGTAGCAGTGCTGCTGGTTTTGTGACTGGGCAAACATTGCCAGTCGACGGGGGATATTCGATTTTTGGTTAACACGCGAGGATGCGCATGCTCATCCTCGCTCTATCGATCACTCTGGAAAAGTAATCATTACCTTCGCTGATTTATCGCGATCCTGCGCCATCGAAAATGCGTCAAAAAATTTATCGAATGAAAAGCGGTGACTGATCATTGCCGATAGATCGCTACTCGCATCAGCCAGCATGGAAATAACAGCAGGAAATTCGTTGGGGTACGCCATCGACGTGACAAACGTCATTTCCTTTGCCAGCGCCGACTGAAAACTCACCGGTACCGGCTCGTGGTAAACAGCAACCACTACTACGCGCGAGTGAAAGCCAGCAATATTAATCACATCGGGAATAACGCTGCGCGCACCGGAAACTTCGAAAAATACATCGCTATGCACACAAGGCAATCCGAAATGATGGCCGTGGCCGTGTGCTGCACCAATCACGTCGCTGAGATTGTCCCGTGACGGATTGATCGTCACGTCGGCACCGAGCGCTTTAGCTCGCTCAAGACGTTGATCCGACATATCGACTGCGACGATATTTTTTAAGCCTTTGCGATGCAGCCACAAAACAATGCCGAGCCCGATCGGGCCCGCGCCAAAAATTACGACTTTCGATTGCTCGTTAATTTCCGCACGATTCACCGCATGCAGCGCAACAGATAAAGGTTCCGCCAATGCGGCATTTTCAAAACTTAGATGATCGGGTATCAGATGAATGCTGTCGTCGAGTTTTGCGTTGCACACGCGCAACAGCGGGGCAAATGCGCCATCGATCATGCCGTTGCCAATAGCGTTGCCGCTACCCATCGGATTCACAATCACGCGGGCGCCCGGCTGCAAATCGCGCACGTTGTCGCCGACGCGGTGAATGCGGCCGGCAAGCTCGTGACCCAAACCAATCGGCTCGGTCACGGGCGCACTGACGCCACCCACCTTCACATAATTAAGATCGCTACCGCAGATGCCAGCGGCAACTACTTTGACTAACACGTCATTCGGCCCGATCGCCGGTTCATCGATAACGTCGCACCGCAAATCGGATGGTCCGTGAATACGAATGGCTTGCATGATCGCGCCCTGAATGAATTAATGAGGTCGCATCATATTTAGGCTTCCAGCACGGGTCAAGCGGAGTGACCGCCCTGACAGAACAACTCTGCGGCCGACGTCGCTCGGATCCTGCCCCAACTCGCCTCTCCAATATTTTTTAAGGAACGGATAGGTATGCATGTGGGATCAAACTCTGGGGCTATATGACGCCACATCTTCGAGCCTGCCGCGGACCACTTCAAGGCTATGGGGCCGCAAGCAAACCGCTTGAGCGGACCGTCCAAGACCCATCGCTCGGAAATCCCGGCGCGTGGCGCCGAGGCGCTCCGTCCCAACCGGCGGCCATCATCGCGGTGGCATAAAGCAAGGAGGCGTTGCCGGGGAGGTAAACGGGCACTATATGGGGGAACTGGGGATTGTGCCCGTTCGCGAGATAGTGGTTCTGTTCCGCGTCCATCATCAGGACCTCAATCGCGAGCTCGGGTTCGTCCAGCCGCGCCGCCGTCATGGCCGTCATGGGAAACGCCCAACCGATGCTTTTTTTCCAACCCCGGTCGAGCAACTTATGTAAAGTCCGCCGCATGGTCTCGCGATCGACACCGCTACCGTCCAGCATGCCCAAGCTCCCAAGGACGGTATGCAGCGTCGTGTCCGTCGCGGTTTCGCCGGTGACATAGACGCCGTCGCGCATCGC
>Ga0207711_10000392_pt1 | contig 46482 bp, 78 predicted proteins | sample KBSS34metaG_FD_184401 | JGI IMG/M metagenome (GOLD analysis project Ga0207711, IMG submission 184401) | Switchgrass rhizosphere microbial communities from Kellogg Biological Station, Michigan, USA - KBS S3-4 metaG (SPAdes) (version 2) | ecosystem: Host-associated > Plants > Roots > Rhizosphere... | reverse complement strand
GTCGCCGGCGCGACGGCGCTGCTCTTCGACTTCTGGACGAGGGTGGTGTTCGGCCTTTCTTCGGCCAGGCTCGCCGTCGCGACCAGGGCGAGGGCGAGGGCCATCGGGACCGTTCGTGCAGAGAGAATTGTCATGCAGAACTCCTTGTCGGTGCGGGCAACAGACTCTACTCCGATGCCGCCCGCGGCGTGACGGCCGGCGACGCCGGGCGTGGGGACTTCAGCCGCCGGGCTCGCCGGCTTCGGTCATTGCGGTCCCGGCGTCGGTGGGCTGCCCTTGTCGAACACCACCCGCCAGCGGTTCGGGCCTTCGAGGCGCCAGATCGAGTTGAAGCGGGCGATCGTCTTGCCGGCGGGATCGCGGACCAGGCCGGTGCTGAGCGCGAGCGTGCCCGACGCGAGCACCTCGACCTGATCGGGCGCCCAGGAGAAGGGCGCCTCCTTGTCGGTGAAGTACCCGGCCCAGCCCTCGACCACCTTCGCCTTGCCGTGCAAGGCCGTGGTCCCGGAGAAGAACACCGCCTCGTCGGCGATGAGCTCGGCGAACGCCTGGGCGTTCCGGTCGGCCATGCTGCGGGCGAAGGCGACCTCGGCGGCCCATACCTGGTCGCGGGCGGAATCGGCTGCGGCCGACGCGATCCCGGGGGGCAGGATGGCCAGGGCGATGCCGAAGGCGAGGGCGAAGAGGCGGATCGTCTGCATGGCGGTGACGTCTGGCGGCTCGTGCGAGGTTAAGGGGGGCCGGCCGGCCGCGCGTCGCATCGATTGCGAATTCCGGCGGCGTCCTCGCAGTCGACCAGGACGGGCGACCCTAGCGGAGCTTGGTGCGCCCGAGGCGCTTGGCGTTGGCGACCGCCTTGCGATGCACTGGCGCCAGCCCCTTGCCCAGGACCCCGAGCGTCGCGTGGTGGAGTTGCGCCACCGAGCGGGCGGGCGACGGCCGCTTGCCGTGGGCAACCCCGAGCAAAGACTTGAGCAGGGAAGCCGCCAGCGCCTGGTTGGCGCGTGCACTGTGTGTGGCCATCGCCTGCCACGCCTCGGTGAAGGCGGCGTTCTTTTCCGCCACCATGAGTGCGAACTCCTTGCGATCGCGCTCGGAAAGGCGGGGGCCCGAGAGCGCCATGCGGGTCAGCCGATGGGCGATGACCTGGGGCGCCGCCAGGGCGATCTCGGCGGCCTGCAGCGCCAGGGACGATTTCGCGCGGGTTCGACGGGTGGCCATGGCGGTGTTCCTGGATGCCGACTGTAGCGACTGCGGGCTGTCATTGCGCGGGGCGGGATGCCCGCAGCTTGGCGGCGTAGGCCTCGGCCAGTTCCGCGTTGCCGGCGTCGCGGTAGAGCGTTTCCAGCTCCTCGTAGACATAAGGGTCCGGATCCCCGGCCTCGTTCCATTCGCGCTCCAGTCGCAGCTGGATGGCGATCGCCTCCTGCGTCTTGCCCTGCAGGCGCAGCGTCCGGGCGATCATCCAGTGGGCGATGCGCACGTTGGCGGCGCGGCCGCTGCGCTCGTACGCCGCCAGCGACAGGCGGAACTGGGCCAGGGCCTCGTCGTACCTGCCGGCGAGGTGATAGGCGTAGCCGAGGTTGTTGCGCAGCGGGCCCTCCCACTTCTTCGCCTCTTCCTGGGTCGAGGCCTCCATGTAGGCCAGCGCCTTCAGGTCCCAGGCGAGCTGGTCGGCCGGCTCCGCATCGACCGCGTTCATCATGTGCAGCGCGTCGACGGCGAGGTAGTCGAGCCGCGCGGCTTTCGCCTTCTCGAACGCCTGGGTGTAGGCCGTTCGCGCCTTCTCCCTGGCTTCGGGCGTGATCTCCGGCGGCTCGTGGGCGGGCGACGCATAGGTGCGGCCGAGCTCGAGGTAGTAGCGCACCTGCGGCTGCGCGGCGGCGCGCGGAATCGCCGCTTCGATGCCGGCGAGGACCTGCCGCGCCTCCGCGAACCGTTGCCTGAGGCCGTAGGTGCGGGCGATCTGTGTCTGCAGCTCGAGCGCGTCGTCGCCGCTTGCTCCCGCGAGTGCCTGGCGAAAGCGCTGCTCGCTGGCCGCAGGATCCGAATAGTTCCAGAGCGAAGCGATATCCAGTGCCATTGCGGCTTGCCCCCCGAGCAGGATCCACGCAAGCAGCGCAAAGCGGCCGAACAGCGATGCGGCCATGTTGCGTGCTCCCACGAAGCGACGAGCGCCCAGCGCTCGCGATCTCGCCAGCGAGCGCCGATTTTCCGGCATCGCGGGCGCTATTTGCATTTGCCCTGGACGGCGAGCAGCAGCAGGATCGGCGCCGAGAGCAGGCTGCCGCCGGCATTGGGCGCCAAGCAGTCCCCGACTCCCTTCTCGGCAATCGTGTTCGCCAGCGCCTCCGGGCCGCTGGCGCGCGGCGAATCCAGCTCGGCGCCGCTGCGTCGCGCCATCTGCTGGATGTTGCCCTCGCTGCCGGCGATGGCGCGGCGGATCGTTTGCGCGTCGAGCCGCAAGGGAGCGCTCGCGGGCATCGCTTCGGCCGGCGCACTGGCGGAAAGGCCGGCGGAGGCGACGGCCGGCTCCGGCTCGAGCCGGGATGCAGGGCTTGCGCCGCGCGGCCGGGGCGCCGCCGAGATGCGCGTGGTGGACTTCGCCTCGGCCCGCCCCAGCGGCAGCGATGCCGCGGTCGCCCGGACCGGCGGCGAGGGAAAGACCGTGACGGCCACGTGCTGCTCCACCCTCTTCGCTTCAGGGCGAGGGACCGTGGTGACGCGCAGCAGCAGGAACACGGCGGCGGTCAGCGTCAGGGAGACGACGGCGGCGACGCCACGCAGCGTTCCGGACGTGTGGCCGAAAGGCCGCATGGACCCGACCTATGAATCGGACGCGGCCAGGGGCCGAGGGACATGAGGCGTTCCCCGCCCGGTTCGTGCGATTCCGGGATCACTCGCCATCCGGGCCTTCGCGCAGCTGGGTCAGCATGGCGTCGCAGTTCTCCTGAAGCTCGGGCAGCGGCGCTGCATTCCATAGCTTCGTGACGCTGTTGACGACCGATTCCACGTCGCGCTCGAGCGGCATCCCGGTCTTTTCGGCATCGGCCCGCAGGAAGGCCTCGCCCGCGGCAATGCGGCTCCGATTGGCGCTGAGCCAGGTCCTGAACGCCGGATCGAACCGGCCCGAAAAGCCCGAGATGCGGGCCGAGCACGCGGCCGCCTTCTTCGGCAGCACCCGCGAATCGAGGTACAGCAGGGCGTCGTGCTCCACCGAGGAAGCCTGGGCAAGCGCCGGGGTGGAAGCGGTCCAGCCGATGAGGGCGGCGAGGGCAAGAGATGGAAAGTGCATGGGACGCAGATGCAAGAGGTCAATCGGTTCGGGTCGGGAGGCTCCGCTCTCGCCCACCACGCCCGCATTCTTGCAGGCAACCCGGAACACGCTAGGCCTTGCTCGTGAGCAGGAGAAACAGGGCCGCCGCGGCGAGGCCGGCCATCGCCAGGGCCGCATAGAAGACGATCGCCCACAGGAGATGCCCGACCTTCAGCGACTCGCAGAACTGCAACCCGTTCGGCGCCGACGCGCTGACGAGCATCGGGCAGGAAGCCGCTGCCACGGTGGCCTGGGCATCGCTGAGGTTCGCGTAGAGGCCGAGCCCGAGCGCGTGGACCACGAGCAGGACGAGGAGCGCCTTGATCATCGCCGCGGCCTCGCGCTTGCGTCCTCAGGCGCCCGGGCCGGGGAGCTTGCGAATTCGACGATTCGCGCCGCGACCCGGCCCGCGTCCACGGTCAGTTCGGCGGCCGAGATGGGCAAGCTGAATCGGCGCGGGCCGGCGCTTCCCGGGTTGACGTACAGCACCCCATCGCGCTGCTCGATCGCGGGCCGGTGCGAGTGGCCGGAGACGACGACCTGCACGCCCGCGGCGAAGGGCTCGAGGTCGATCTCGGCAAGGTCGTGGATCACGTAGACGAGGATCCCGCCGAGGCGAAAGAGCTCGCTTTCGCGCAGGCCGGCGGCCCAGGCGCCGCGATCGTTGTTGCCGCGCACGGCCGTGACCGGGGCGATGGCGCGAAGGGCCTCCAGCACCGCGGCGTCGCAGACGTCGCCGCCGTGGACGATGTGGTCGCTGCCCCGGAGGAAGGCGAGGACTTCCGGACGCAGCAGGCCGTGGGTGTCGGAAACGAGGCCGACCCGCATCAGGCAGCGCTAGCGCCCGAGAGTGGCGTGAAGTGATAGACGTAGTACTCGCGATCGCGCTTCCAGCCTCGGGCTTCGTAGGTCGCCTGAGCAGTCGCGTTGCCGATGTCGGTGTTGAGGGTGACGCGCACCGCGCCGAGGGCACGTGCGTAGGCCACCGCGGCCTCCAGGAGCGCCGAGCCGACGCCGCTCCGGCGCCGGTCCGGCACCACGAACAGGTCGTTGAGGACGAAGGTGCGGGCCAGGGAGACGGACGAGAAGCTCGGATAGAGCTGCGTGAAACCCACCGCATCGTCGCCCGCGAAGGCCAGGAACAGGACCGATTCGCCGTGGTTGAAGCGGTCGCGCAGGAACGACTCTGCTGCGCCAAGGTCCGATGCGCGATCGTAGAACTGGCGGTAGGCGTCGAACAAGGGCGCCAGGACCGGAAGGTCCGAGAGCACAGCCTGACGAACCCGGCGCTCGCTCACAGCTTGAGACCTCCGAACAAGGATGCGGCAAACATGCCGGCGCCGACGAGCACCACCACCGCGTGCGGCAGGGCGACATGCGGCCATCGTGCCATGCTCGCGACCTCGCGCCACGAGCTCCGCTGCCAGCGCTGCATCCACGCGGTGCCGATCTGGTGCGCCGCCCGCAGCGGCGACTCGCCGCGAAAGTGGGCCTCGATCTGCGCCGCGCGTTCGTAGTAGCCGAGCTGGAACGTCTTCCACATCGTCTCGAGGAACCAGAACAGGAGCGAGCTGACCGCGGCCACCAGCAGGACCGCGGGCGCATGGCTGGCGAACGCGCCGACGATCACCGAGAAGCTGAAGGTGACGCTCCAGGCCTTGATGGTCATGGCCTTGCCATCGAAGTCCTCGATCGTCTTCTGCAGGTGCAGGTACTCGGTCTGAAGCGCGGAATCGAGTTGCGACGGATCCATGGGCGTCCTCAGGTCCGGGGGCGGTCGGCCCGGGGCGCATCGCGCCGGCCGCGCACCAGCCGCGACCGCGCCGCCCGCAGCAGCACGCGCGAATACAGCTTGTGAAAGCCCAGCAGGGCGCTGAACAGCGGACCGAGCCCGGGGCGGCCGGAGCGAACGCTGCGCCGCGGAACCACCGCCGAGCCGAAGTAGAGCCGCGTGCCGACGGCGCTCGGGGCGGGAGCCACCATCAGCCAGGACCGGGTGCGACCGCCGATGTCGGTCAGGAGCAGCTGATCGGGAGCGCGGCCCTCCACCGTCCAGGCCGCGAAGGCGTCGAGCTCGCCCCGCGCCAGTTGGGCCGCCTGCAGGTCGGTGGACGAGCGCGAAAGGAACAGGCGCAGCAGCAGGCGCTCGAGCTTGAACACCGCGGTCGTGTAGAAAGCCTCGACGAACTCGGCATGGCTGACCGCGTGCGGGATCTCGGTGACGTAGCAATCCGCGAAGCCGCCGCCGGCGCGATAGCGATTCAGCAGGGCCTCCTCGGGCAAGGGGCAGGCATCGATCACGCGCACGCTGCTAGAAGAAGCCGTCGAGAAAGGCGGCCGCCTGATCCGAGAGGCCGACGACTTTGTTCGTCGCCTGGCGATAGAACTTGAAGTTGAGCTCGGTCTCGGGCCGGCCGTCGTCCCAGTCGGAGAAGGGCCTGAGCTCGCTTCGCCCCAGGCGGCGCCGGGCGAGCGCGTTGCGCCGCACGGTGATGCTGACGAGCGGCGTTTGCCGCAGGATGCCGGGCTTCTTGGCGATCGCCTTGGCCGCGGTGACGATGCCGCGAGCGATCAAGCCGGGACCGCCCTCGTTCTCGCTCGCGAAGATGAAGATCGTGTCCTCCCGGGCGATGCGCTTTCCGCCGTACATCGTCTTCTGCCGGTCGAACGTGAATTCGCCGGCCTTCAGGTCGCCGACTTCGACCTTGATTGCGTACATCGTCCCATCCTCAGGCGACCCGGCGGCCGAGGAACTCGGCCAGTGGAGAAAGCGACTCGATCGCCGGCATGCCTTGCCGTGCCTCGGCCGCCGACGACCAAGGGTAGCTCAGCGATTCGAGCCAGGCAAAGACCGGTCCTGACTCGTTCCGTAGCAGCACCTCCATACGCTCGATGACGATCACGAGCCGGGTGGCCAGGCGCGAGGGCTCGGCTCCGAAGGACCAGGCGTAGGTTCCGCAGCCCACCCGCGGCTGCCCGGAAGTCCGCTCCGACATGCCCACCAGCCAGGCGCAGTCGAATGTCTGGGCATCGGCGGCCGGCGGGGCATCGAGGTAGAAGGAGTAGACGTTCTCGTTGGCGAGTGCAAAGCTGCGGACCAGGACGTCGGCGATGGCCGCGCGTCCGTGGGTCATGGCCGGAAAGGCGATGTTGTCCGAGAGGTTTCGGATCTGTAATTCGGCATCCGCGGCGAAGACCCGCTCGAGCAGATGCGGCCGGTTCCCGTCCTTGGCCCGGAAGTAGTCCGTGAGCACGGCCTCGGGCAAGGGCGAGGAGGAAGGCATCAGGCGAACCGGCGGCTCAGGGAGGCGACGCGGCAAAGCAGCGATTCCTGTCGCTCGCCGCCACGCGCGTGGCGAGGTCGAAGCGTTGCCCATGGAGCTGCACCTGCCCGGCACACAGGGACTGGGCCTGGCACGCGGCCTCGGTGGTCGTGATCTCCAGCGAATCGGGTCCGGCGCGAAGGGAGACGAGGCAGGGCGTGGCCGCAGGCTTCGCGGCCTTGCCGCTCTCCGGCCGAACCGGTAGCACGAGCAGGTCCCCCGGGCGCAGCCGGGCGACCCCGGATACCGAGCACAGCGCCCCGTCCGGCCCGACGACCGAGAGCTCGACGTCGAAGAGCTGCCCGGTCTTGCGACGGATGCCGACGCGGCTTTCCGAGGCGGCCGGGACGACGTTCGATGCCGAGGCCGGCGGGAGCGGTTCGGCGCGGACGAAGCAGGCGTCGGCGTATGCAAAAGGTTCGGCCCGCGCCGCGGCGACCGGCACGCCGAGCAGGGCGGGCGCGAGGGCGAGCCCGAAAAGCGATGCTCTCATCGCGGTTTCCTGACGACGACGGTGCCGGCGAGCTTGTCATGCCAGCCCTGCTTCTTCGGGTCGAACGCGACCCAGAGAAGGCCCAGCCCGAACGGTATCGTCGAGACGAAGTAGCCGAGATAGCGACCGATGGACTGGCCCACGGTCAGCCGGCCTCCGGTTTTGGCATCGACCACGCGCGCGGAGATGGCCATCTTTCCCGGCGTCGCTTGCCGGAAGAGCCAGAACAGCACCACCGCGACGGCGGGCAAGACCCAGCTGACGATGAAGTCGACCGGACCTCCGACGAAGCCGGAGGTGGGGGCGTCGAAGTACGACCAGCCGTAGATGCCCACCAGCAGCGGCAAGGTGACGCACAGCACGAGCACCGTATCGATCAGCGATGCGAGCACTCGGGCCCAGAAACCCACGTATTCGACGGCATCGGCAGGCATGCGGGCTCTCAAGGAAGAAGGGTGGTCGGTCGGCATCTTCGCGCGTCACGGGACCGAAGTACACGAGCTCCGGGACCACGGCTCATCTCGCGGCGTGCCAGAGCAGCGCAATGGCTCCGGCGACCACGACCGCTTCCATGATCCAGGCGTGGACGCCGGCCGGTATCCGTCTCAGTATCGCCCGGGCGAGAAAGGCCCCCGGGGCGGTGAACAGGCCCACCAGCAGGCCGACCCCGGCGAGCTCGAGGTCCAGTGCAGCGAGCCGGCCGAAGAGCGCCACCTTGGCCAGCCCCATGATCACCGAGACGACCGCGTCCGAGGCGATGAGGGCACTGCCGGCGACGCCGACGGACATGAGGATCGAGATCAGGATCACCCCGGTGCCGGTCATGCCGCCGTCGAGGAAGCCGAAGAAGGCGCCCGCGCCGAGCTCGGCCCCGCGCGAGAACCGGAGCTCGGCCCGGCGAAGCAGTCGCCGAATCGGAATGCTGAGCAGCAGGAAGGTGCCGAGCAGCGCGGCGATCCATTGCGCGCTGAGCAAGGTGTAGCAGTACGCGCCGGCGACGCAGGCCGGCAGGCCGAGTACGAGCATCCGGCGCACGTGCAGCCATTGCACGTCGCGCCAGAAGGCGGCGACGCGGCTTCCGTTGCTCAGCAGCATGGCGACGGCCATGACCGGGATGACGTTGGCGATGCCGACCAGCGGCGCGAGGAAGACGGGAAGGATCAGCCCGGTGCCGAATCCGGAGAGTCCGCCCAGGGTCGACGCCGCGAGTGCCATGAGGCAGGCCAGCGCCAGCTGCCACGGACTCTCAGCGAGCGCCAACGATGCCTCCGGGAGGGACCAGGGTCATCGCGGCAGCGGGCAAGTTAGTACAGCAGCACCGGGCGTCTTCGCACCCAGCGGTTGGCCCGCAGGTCCGAGAGGACGAAGTGGGCGACGTCGGCCCGGGAGATCGTTCCCGTTCCTCCGGTCGCGCCGAAAAGCGCGACCTTCACCGCGGGAACGACCCGAGCCGCTGCTCGCAGAGCACGGCGTCGCAGTACTCGCGCATCTCGACGATCCTGCCGTTCTCCAGGCGGTAGACGAGGCAGTACTCGTTGTCGTATTTCTCGCCCTTGCGGGTCGTCATGTCGCCGCGCGCCTCGACGACCACGAAGTCGTCGTCGGCGATGAAGCGCAGCGGAATGGTTCTCGAGCCGCGCTCGACGAGGCTGTGGACGTAGCCGTAGAGATCGCGCAGCACCGATTCCTTGCCCCGGAAGGTGCGCGACCAGCTGTACTGGCCGGTCACCCGCATGACGACGTCGTCGGCGAGCGTGGCGGCGAAGAGGGTGCCCTTGCCGCTTTCGATCTCGGCGAAGATCTCCTGCATCAGTTTCTTGTTGGCGGTGGCTGACATCGGTTCTCCAAAGGTCGGTGGGGAAGCGTTCGCGGCGGTGCCGGTCGGCTAGCCGGGGCCGGGGGGCCAGGGTCCCGATACGGCGACCGCCTCGTCGGCGCCCGGCCAGGGCGGCATGGTGATGCCGACGACCGCCACCGGCTCGGCGGGCGAGGCACGGAACTGGAAGTGGGTGCCGAGGGGAATCGTCAGGCAGGTTCCGGGAACCAGGTCGACCACCTCCTCGCGCTCGCCCTGCCTGCGCCACATCTCGCCGCGCCCGGCGACGACGAACCAGATCTCCTCGACCGTTCGATGCACCACCGCGCCCGACGTCGTGCCGGCCGGCAGCGCGAAATGGGCCATCGTGCCCGCCGCGAGGCCGAGCAGCACCCGCACATCCGACCCGTCCGGCGCGACCACCGTTCTCTCGGCCGGCAAGGGGAGGGTCGCGAACTCGCTCAGGCGGCGGTTCACCCACCCCCTCGCCGATGCACTTTTCGATGTCGGCGCCGCACTGTCGTTGGCTCGATCGTTAATGCGGCTCCCGGCCGTAGGTGATCGACTGCACCCTTCCGCCACGCATCCGGATGACCGCCACGAGCTCGCCCGGCCCGCGCTCGTACAGCCACTCCTCGGTGTAGACGCAGGGAACGTACAGGCTCGCGATCGGATCGGGCACGGTGTAGAACGAGCCGCTGTAGTAGACCGGAGCGCAATAGTTGTCGCGCAGGGCGGGCTGGCCGCACTTGTAGACCAGGGCGATCCGGGAGTCCCCTTCGTCCGCGATTCCGTTTTGGCACCGGAGCGACTCGGCGCGGCCGGCGGCCGGCAGCAGCGCGGCTGCCACGACGCCGGCGAATAGAAGCTGCCGCTTGATCATGGGCTCTCCCGGTCACCTCTGCGAAGCATACGCCGCGGGCGGCGACAAGGTGAGGCGCCGCGGCGTCAGCCGCCGTCGTTCCGGGAGACGGCGTAGGTGTGCTCCGTGCAAGGCTCGCCCTTGAAGACGGCGTCGGCCGTGGCCACCCTTCGCATCCCGGCCCGCTCGAGAAGGCGCACGGATGCCTCGTTGCGCGCATCGGTGATGCAGACGATCCTGCCTGCCGGCGAGTGTGCGAAGACGAGCGCGATCGCCTCGCGCAGCGCCTCGGTCGCGAGGCCTCGCCCCTGGAATCGTGGCGCCAGGGTGATACCGATCTCGGCCGACTCGCCGTCGGCGGCCACGCAGACCCCGATGTCGCCGACGAGGCTGTCCGTCTGCCGCTCGGCGAGGGCCAGCTGGACCCAGTCCCCGCTGGGAAAGAGGCGTGCGGTGCTCATCTCTTCGATGAAGGCGAGTGCCTCCTGGTCGGTCAGCGCCGACCAGCCCTGGTAGCGCCCCACCGCCGCATCGCTCCTATAGGCCTGGAATGCCGACAGATCGGCGCGATCAAGACGCCGCAGGACCACCTTGCCGGCGAGCCGCGGCAGCGGTTCGCGCGCGGCCCGACGGGATCGAAGGAAGGCCCGGCCGGCCGCGGACACCCGGACCTGCGCCTCGCTGCCGGCCCGGTGCTGGCGCTCCACGAACCCGCGCGCATTCGCCTCTTCCCAGACCGGCAGCCTCGGGCACGACGTGCGCCAGACTTCGATCACCTCCGAGTACGGGCGCGGCTCGCGGCCGATCCACTCCAGCAGGTCGAGTACGAGCGGTTCCACGGTGTCGGCCATGATGAGCTCTGTCGGCTGCCCGCATTCTGCGACGGGCGCATCGAAGTGTGCACCCGTCAGGGATCGCCGGCTTCGCTCTCGAGCCTGAGGCGTTTCGCCCGCAGCACCCGTGCCCGCCAGAGCGCGAGTCCGACCGCATACGAGATGTAGTACCCCGCGAGCAGGCCGAACACGAACAGCGTCAGGGGACTCTGCGCGAACTCCGAGGCGCCATGGTGCAGGGTCGGCGCGAGCACGTAGAGCTCCAGCAGGCGATAGGCGATCCGCAGGATGAACAGGACCGACAGCGCCATGCCGAGGTGGGCATTGGGGGTGTAGAAGAGATTGCCGGGAACCGCTTCGAACGTGGTCGTCCTGAGCCCGTACCTGCCGAGCAGCGCGCCACCCGCCAGGCTGAAGGCGAAGGCGGCGAGCGCCTTCGGGTTGGAGGAAGCGGCGATCGCGACGAGGACCACCAGCAGCGGGAACAGGGAGAGCTGGATCCAGAGCCTGTACTTCGTGAGGCGCTGGCGTCCCACCATGCGCTTGAAGCGAGCGTAGACGCGCCAGGCGATCAGCGGCAGCAGAACGGCAAGAGCGAGGGTCGATCCCTGGGGTGGCTGCATGGCGTTGGCGTGGCGTCAGGCGAGGCGGGTGCCCGGCTCGAGGGGCTGGGCCGGCGTCATCGTCGCGGGCCGTGCAGCCATGAACGCCTGTTGCTCGGGCGAACCTTCGATCCGGTGAAGCTCCGACAGCCACGGCAGGGCGGAGTGCTGCCAGATCTGGGCCGAGGGGACGAGCTGCGCGCGCTGCTCGACACACCCCAGGCGGATGACGACGGAGGTGGCATTTTCCGGCGCCGTGGCGAAAAGCGGCGTGCCGCACTCGGGGCAGAACACCTGGGCGCGACGATTGCCGCTTTCGGCGACCTTGACGTAGCTCCTGGGCGTGCCCCGAAGGACGAACGTGTCGATCGGCGCGGCCACGACGGCGCGAAACGGCGCGCCGGAGAGGACCTGGCAGTCCGTGCAGTGACAGATCATGACCCGCGAAGCGTCGACTTCGGCGGTGAAGGAGATCAGGCCGCAGTGGCAGGCGCCGTCGATTTGCATGGGGACCCCGGCAGACGTCATGGATGGCGAGCGGCGGCGAGTGCGCGTCTGATCGACTCGGCCGTGTCGTCCAGTTCCGCAGCCGCCGCCAGCGGCGCGGGGCGGAACGTGAGGTTCTGCTCCGCGATGTAGCGGGGCGACGTGATGTCGGTCGGCTCGACCATCGGCACGACATGCGCATGCGCATGGGCGATGTCGACGCCCGTGAAGAACAGGCCGACCCGCTCCACGCCGAGGGTCGCCCTCAGCACGGGCGCGAGGCGCTGCGCGACGCGGACGAGGTCGTTGGCGATTTCCGGGGGAAGGTCGTCGTAGTACGGAAAGTGCTCTCGCGGAACGACCAGAACATGGCCCCTGCGGATCGGGTGGATGTCGAGGAAGGCGACGATCTCCGGGGTCTCGTGGACGAGACGGGCCGGGATTTCGCCCCTGGCGATGCGGCAGAACAGACAGTCTGGTTTGGACATAGCGGCGTAGGGAGCTCTCGTCTAAGCCGGGGCCTGAAATCGCTGCGACCAACCTTCCACGTCCCGCCTGATGGCCTCACGAAGCGAGGCCAGGGCAGGGCCGCGCAGCCGAAGCTTGGTCGCGGTGAACGATTCGGCATCGAGCTTGCGCAGATGATCCGTGCGGCTCTTCAGCACCTCGGCGAGCGACTCCGGCGCGGCGATCTCGTCCAGGAATCCGGCAACGACCGCTTGAGGCGGGCTGTAGGGGGTGGCGGTGATCGCCGCAAGATTGAAGTGCGCCGGCGAAAGGCGCTGCCGGCACACCTCGATGGCGAACTCGGGGAGGGTCAAGCCGATCTGAACCTCGTTCACCTGGATCTTCGCGTCGGGATGGGCGCCGATCCGAAGGTCCGTGCTCAGCAGGAGGAAGGCGCCCATCGCGATCGCATGCCCGGTGCACACGGCGACCACGGGATGGGGGAACGAAAGCAGGCGTTCCGTGATGGCAGCTCCCGCACTCAGCATCTCGAACAGCTCCTGCGGATCGCGCTTGAAGACGGCGAGATCGAAGCCCGCCGAGAACATGCCGGTCCGGCCGCGAAGCACGACCACCGCCTTGTCGGCCGCGGCCCTGTCCAGGGCCGCGTCCAGGGCGCGCAGCATCGCGACGCTCATGACATTCGCCTTGCCGTCGTCGAGCGCGATCGTCGCTATGCCGTCTTCAAGGGCATAGGTGAGTGGACTGCCCAAGTCGTCCTCCTTCGAAAGTTCTCAAGCCCGGCCCCCATTGACGCCTACTCGTCGAGGAAGCCACCCTTGTAGAAGCTCCACGCACTTCCGTCGTGCAGATAGAAGTGGCCATCCGCGCAGAAGTCCTTCCCGGGGAAGAACTCACGGTAAGCCCTGGGAACGAGGCGCGCAAGCTGCTCGTCGGCGAGCTCGTCGAATTGCTCCGGCGTGATCGGCTGGCCGACCCTCAGTCTTCGCGATTCCATGGCGAATCGATTGTCAGGCGTCGCCCAGCCGCTTGCGGCCCGGGCGTTCCATCGCGATTTCCGAGGCAACGAAGCCGAGCTTCTCGTAGAAGCCCGAGACGCCCGTTCTGCCGGCGCGAAGGACCCAGGTCATGCGGGGATCGTTGCCCATCGCCGCCTGCACCAGGGCCCGCCCCACCCCTCGCCCGCGATGCGATTCGGCGACGACCACCATGGAGATGTAGCCGTTCGAGAGGCCATCGGTCAGTGCCCGCAGAAAGCCGACCACCTGCGGGCCCTCGGCCGCCACGAGCGCGATCTGCGAGCGAGAGACGAGCTCCCGGAACTCCTCGAAGGCGGCGACCCGGCGATCCCAGCCATTGGCGACCAGCAGTTCGCGGGCAGCCTCGAGCTCGGACGGCTGAATCGGGCGAATCTCCATGCGGCAAGGGCTGCGGCGTTCAGCTGCGAAGCGGGAGGGCGATGCCGATCGCCACGAACACGCCGCCGCAGACCTGGTTGAACCGCCGGCCCACGCGCCGCAGCCAGGGAGCGATTCGCCCCGCCATGCCGGCGATCAGAAGCTCGGTCGCCGCCTCGGTCACCGCGAACGTGCCGGCCATGACCATGAACTGGGTGACGAGGCTCCGGTGCGGGTCGATGAACTGCGGGAGAAACGCGGCAAAGAAGAGGAGGCCCTTGGGATTCGTGAGTGCAGACAGGGCGCCTTGCCCGAACAGCGACCCGCCCGAGCTCGGCTGCGCAACGACGGTGATCTCGACGCCTACGGGAGCGGAGCGCCAAACCTGCACGCCCAGCCAGACGAGGTAGGCACCGCCGAGCCACTTCATGGCCGTGAGCCAGACCAGGGATGCCTGGAGCAAGGCGCCGATGCCGAACATGGAGAGAGCGATGACGGCCATGAAGCCGAGCACGCCGCCGAGGATCGTGTAGCGCGCCATGCGCTGGCCGTGCAACACGCCATGCGTCAAGGCGAGCAGGCCGTTGGGGCCGGGCGAAAGCGAAAGGCCGATGGAAGCCAGGAGATAGATCAGCCAGGTGTCGATGCTCATGGATCAGATGGGGGCGAATGCAAGGCAGGCGAGGCGGGCACCGAGGCCGATGACGGATCCGGTACGAGGTACTCGAAAGCCCAGTAGTACTGCCAGCGCCGATAGGCGGAGGACTCACCCAATCCCGCGGCCGCGAGCGCGTGGAGCTGCGCCTCGGTTGGAAAGTTCTTGAGGACTCGATGCGTCGAGCCGTCGCCCAGAGTTCGGGTCTGATACGTGTTGCCGCCGGCGTCCTGTTCGGCAATGGCTGAGGAGCTGCCCGCCACGAACAGGTTGTCCAGCAGCACGACGCGTGCCCCTGGCGCCAATGCCGCGTTGAGCCCGAGCAGGAACTCGCGCTGGCGCTCGAGCGGAACGTGGGAGAACCAGAACCCGGCGAAGGCGGCGTTGAACGGACGACCGAACCCGGGCAGCGCGTAGGCGTCGCCGACGTGGAACTCGACATGGGCCGCGGCGACCCGCTCCCGGGCGATGCGAAGGGTCTCCGGCGATGAATCGAGCGCGACGACAGCCGACGCGACCGGAGCGATGAATCGCGTCCACCAGCCGGTGCCGCACGCAATCTCCAGCACCGTGGCGCCGGCCAGGACCGAAGGCAGCCACGCCTCGATTCGCCGCAGATCGGACTGGCGCTCGGGCTTCAGGTACACGCGGTCGTACTCGCTCGCGCGAGCGCTGTAGTACGACTTCAGGGGCGAAATTTCGGGTGGGCTGACGTTCGACATGGGCGAAGGCGCCGAAGGATGCGAAGCGGCCTCGCAGCCGGCGTGCACTCAGCTCTCGTTGTGAGCGACGCTGATCCGCCGACGTGTCCGTGCCCCGACATCGTAGATGTTGAAGTCGCTCATCATGCGTCCGTAGAGGTGCAGGCTGACCGCTCGGGGCCGTTCGGGTGGAACGCCGGTGACGTGAATGTGATCGGGGTTCGGGACGAAGCTGGTGACCGCGCCGTGCCGGAGCAGCACCGTACCGCCGCGCGCGAGGTCGATCTCCGAATCCGCGCCTCGATCCGGCGAGAGTCGCACGTAGCTGCGTTCTTCCAGGATTCCTTCGATCACGCCGACCACGCCCCAGCTTCCGTGATCGTGAATCGGCGTCCATTGGCCCGGGAGCCAGACGATCGAATACAGCGACAGGCTTTCGTCCGGGGCGTCGTAGACGAGGTTTCGCGAGTAGCTCCGGGGGTCGCTCCGGTAGTGCTCCGGCTCGAGAAACGTGCCGGCCTGCTCGATGAGATCGAGCATCAGGGGCGCGAGGGCGAGGACGCAGTCTGCCGGGTGGGCCTGCTCGCGGCTGCGCGCGGCAGCCTGGGAAATGAAGTGCTCGAGAGCCGGAGAGATCATCTTTCTGATTGTGCTCTCAGACTCCAGCAGGAACGGCTCAGGCCTTCCCTTGCGGCATGCGCGTCGAGTGCAGGAACGCAAGCCGCCACCTCGATTCCCGGCGGCGAAGCAGGGCCGTCTCGAGCCACGACATCGGGACCGCCTCGGCCCCCGCCTCGGCGATGAAGCCGCGGTTCTCGTACACGACAACCCCCAGATCGCCTTGCACCTCGATCTGCGGAGAGTTCACCGACCATCGGTAGCGCCTGCCCGCGGCGCGGTATCTGCTCATCAACTGCACCAGCTCGCGCCCGGTCATGCGGATGCCATTCTCGAAGGCGTGAAAGTCCTCGCAGAAGACTTCCTCTCGTCCGACCGGGTCGTCATCGCCAAGGGCCGCGAATGCACGCTCGATCGTCGCAACCATCTCTCGCGCTTCAGTGTTCAAGCGATCTCCTGGTTTGGCATGAGCGACGGCCGCCAGCAGGCCATCGACCCGGAACTCACAAGTGGGTGAAGCACGCAGGCGTGCCTTGCCATTTGTCGTTGAGCCCATCGACGTACGTCACCGGCAAGCGTGACAGCTCCTCTTCCGAGACGCCGGCAAGGCAGCCGAGGTTGATCCCGTACATCTTTCCTATGGGTGTTTCGGTTCCGACTCCGAAAGCCCGAACCCCGCAGTGCTTGCAGAAGTAGTGCTGGTTCTTCCTCGTGTTGAACAGGTACTGGGTGAGATCCGTGTCCCCTGCGAGGAGGCGAAAGCCGTTCTCCCTGGCCACGGCCGGCCAGAAGCGGGTTCGCCTGCAGATCGAGCAGTTGCAGCGATACGTGCTTTGCTCGAGGTCAAGGTCGGCTTCGAACTTGACCGCGCCGCAGTGACAGCTTCCCTGGTAGGTCTTCAACATGGGTCAACTCCGACCCTTGGGGAGGGCCTTCGATACGAACCAGCTTGGTGCGGGAGGACGCGCCGCTCTTGAGGGAGACCGCGGACTTGCGGCAGCCGAAATGTCTGGCAACGAGTGCGAGCAGCTCTTCGTTCGCCTTCCCCTCGACGGGCTGGGACTTGAGCTGTGCGAGCCAGGCACCGCCCTCGACCCGCGCCAGGTGGCTGACGCGGGCGTTCGGCTTGACCTTGACCGCGATCACGGTGACCTGCATTCCGCTCTTCGACGTGAGGTCGGGAGGCATGCCGCTAAGCCGGACGAGTCTGCGCACGCATGCGGTCAAGGAACGTTTCTGGAGAGCCAGACCTCGATCGTTCCGGGCCGCGCCTTCAGCCCGCCGATCTGCTGGGCCGCGACGTCGGCGATTCCTTGCTGTCGGAGCAGGTCGGCGACGGCCTCTGCGTTCGCCTTGTCGCCCTCGTTGAAGAATCGGACTTGCGACTTGGCGGGCACACCCGCCCTGCCGGAGACGTTCTCGATCCCCATGGGCTGGTAGCCGGCGCCTTGAAGCGCGGCCGCCAGCGTGTTGCCCTTCGCACGCTGCGCCTCATCGCCGATGTGCAGGAAGATCTGTGCCGGGATCTTTGCGAGCGTTTCGGCCGCGGCGGCCTTCACGGTGGCATCGCCCGTGGACTTGATCTCCTGCGCGACCGCCCGTCCTGCTCCGTCCCGCTTCAGATCGATCATCTTCAGCGCGAGGGCCTCGTACCCGAGGGCGGCGAACGAGGCATAGGCGAACTCGCGCTCGTCGGGCTTCTCGGACACCAGCAGCGGGCGGAACTTGTCGAGTGCCGTGAGCTGGTTGAGCTGGAGCTGGCGATAGTTGTAGACCTGCGTGAAGAATGCGCCCAGCCCGGTGACGAGCACGCCGAGGATGAGCGGAGTCAGGCTCGCGAGCACATCGAGCCACGACTTTCTTGGCGTTGGCACATCAGGCATGGGCAATCTCCGATAGGCGACCGGGCATTAGGCGTCGGGGGGCATGGCCGTCGATACATACGCCAGCGTGGAGGTTTCGGATTGAGAGCTCAGCACTCCTTCCTCGTCCTCTCGTCCCCCTCGCTGCGCCAGACGATACTTCTCGAACCCGAGGTGATCGACGTAAGCGACCGGCCAGACGTCGACGCCGTAGTGCGAGACGAGCCCGCTCAGCAGCGCTTCCAGCCGCGCGAACGGGCGCGACGCCACGCGCCATTCCCTGCCCTCGAGGTGCAGGAGGAGCACGCCGCAGGCCACGAGCCGGGTTCCCAGACTGGTACCGAGCGCGTGCTGCAGATGGCCCTTGGCCTTCAGCGATTCGGCGCGCGCCTGCCAGACGGCAACCTCCTTCTCGGTCCGCGCGCAGTTGACCAGCACCTTGACGAGCCGGAGGAGCGCTTGCCGCCGGACGGTGGGCTCGACCGCCGACTCCAGCAGATGAATCTCGGTTCTTGCCGCCGCTTCGCTCTTGAGGATGGCCTCGATGACGACATCGCGGACGGCCTCGCGTTCGCGTTGCGCGCGTGACTTGAACGGGCCGAACATTCAACGAATCCCTTCGGTTTGGCAAGCGGCTCGGTCGGCACGTGGCGGCGACTCATCTTCACCGCTGCAGCGCAAGGGCTGCAGCGGCCCGGATTCGCGAGGCCCGGCGTCGGAGCGCACTAGAATTTGACGCGGCCCCCAGGACAGGACGGCATGCGCCGCTACAGGAGACTCGATGCTGATAGTTGCGCTGATTTCAACTGTCGTGCTCCTGGTCTGGATGGGGTTCTTCATGATGGGCTCATTGCCGCTGCTCATCCTGAAGCACGATACCCCAGTGGATTCCGAATTCATTCGCAGCCTGTTCAACGCCTACTACGTGGCGATCCTGACCATGGGCACGGTCGGCGCGCTGAGCTCGGCTCTCGCCGGGCGCTTGCTGATCGCTCTGGCCCTGAGCGGTATCGCGGCGACCGGATTCGCGGGTCGCCGCTGGTTCATCGCTCGCATGGACAGCGTGCGCAGCACGATGACTGCCGACGACTCGTCCGCCATACGCCGATTCCGGCGTCTCCACATCTCGGGAATGCTGGCCAACGTCGTGCTGCTGGCGGCCTTGTGCGTCGGCATGACACGAATCTCTCTCTAGGCTGCGCAATCGCGTCAGGGTTCTTGTTGGCGGGAAGGCTTTCCGAGCCAGCCCGCAAGCACGCTGACCGCGACGATCGTGCCCAGCGAGCTTGCCGCCATGGCGACCACCGAGGGCGGGGCCGGCGCGACGGTCATTCCTGCCACGGTGAAGCCGACGACGACGATCGACAGCACCGAAAGCCAGACCTTCCGCGCCGGCGGCAGGCTCGCGCCGGCCACGAAGAGGTAGAGACCTGCGAGCGCAATGGCCGTTTCGATGGCGAGCGCGACCGGCATGGTCTGCCAAAGCCAGAGGCCCACCTTGGCCGAAGCTGCTCCCGCAATGGGCAATTCAGGCGCATGGACGAGGGCGTCGAGCAGCCAGTGGGAGAAGACTGCCGCTGAGACGAGAGCCGCGGCGCGAAGCCTCGCCTGACGCAGGCACGGGTACCAGACGAAGGTTGCGATTCCTGCCAGCGCCGACCAGCCGATGCTTGCAACCAGGCCGTGCGAATAGGGAAAGACGAACTCCGGTTGATGAGTGGTGTTGAAATTGGCAGGGATCGTGGCGGATTCCCAGCCAAGGAGGACCAGCAGCCAGAGCACGAAGTCGAGAAGGAGAGCAGCGAAGACCAGGACGCCGACGTTCACGCGCCTTTCGGCGCGCCCGATCGCCATTGCTGCTCCGACATGGCCTGCGAACATGGGAACTAGTCAGGCGCGCCCTGCGCCCCCTGCATCGGCGGACACTTGACCGAACCGTACGAACAGAACACACAGCAGTCGCCGGCCTTCGGACGGAGGACAGATTGGCATCCCGCGCATTGATGGAAGTACAAGCAGGCATCCGTAGGCATGCGCTCGATCGTCACCCGGCCGCAATGCGGACAGGTCAACGCGGAATCGAGTACGGGCGTCATAGCCACCGGCGAACCCGTCCCTTGTAGGCAGCGTACGCCGGGCCAAAGCGAGACAGCAAGACGCGCTCCTCGGGCTTGATCTGGAACCGATTCATGTAGAGCACGAACGCCGGCAGGAAGAGGAGGGCCAGCACGTTCGACAGGTACACGGCCCACCCGAGCAGGTACAGCAGGAGACTGAGGTACATGGGGTTGCGCGAAAGGCGAAACGGGCCGGTCGTGACCAGGGACGCCGCAGCAGTGGGCCGGGTGGGATTCATCGTGGTCCGAGCGCGCCGGAACGAGACCATTGCCGAGATGCCGGATGCCAGGCCGAGGGACCCAAGAACGAGAGCAAGGGTCAGGCGAGCACCGAAGGGAAGCCCGAGCGGCGCGAGCAGCGAGGATGCGAGCCACATGAGCACGGCGAAGATCAGGGCCACGGCGGGAGGGGGGACCTTCAGCTCAAGCGAACTCATGGCGACGATGAGAGAGCTCCGCGTTCAACGCGAGCCTGCCGCAGTGCCTGCCGCAGCCTTACGGGCGATGATGGTGACAAACGACTTGGTCGTGTCATTGTCAGCCGGGAAGTCCTGGTAGTCCAAGCGCAGGATCTCCCAGCCTGCGAAGCGCTCGCGCATCTCGTCTCGCGCGAACAGGCAATGGCCGGATGGATCGAACATCCCGAGGTAGGTCGTTCCCTCGACCAGCACGTTGACGACGGCGATCCCGCCCGGACGAACATGAGCCTGCAACTGCCGCAGCTGGGCGAAGGCCGTCGGGCAATCGAAGAACATCAGCAGTCCGATGCAGCTGATGACGTCGTAGTCGTCGCCAATTTCGTAGGTGCGAAGGTCGGCTTCGGCCGCGGTGATGGGCAAGGACTCTGCCTGGGCAACCTGGCGCAGGTGTTCGATCGCGATCCGGCTCGCATCGAGGGCCACGACGCTGCAGCCTTGGCGGGCAGCGGCAACTGCCAGGTTGCCAAGTCCGCAGCCGTAGTCGAGAACAGCGCCTCGAAGATGAGGCAGTGCCTGTTGCTCGAATGGATTGAGAGCCAGGTTCGACTCTCGCACCTGGCGCTGAAACTGCGAGTCGAAGAAGCGGATGCTGGCGGTGGACTCCATCGTGCCAATGTAGCGTCACCGCAAGTTGCTCGATGGGTCCAGCGCTCACTGAGGACGCGACAGCACGCCTTCAGCGATATCCGTGTTCTGCGAGTCGATGATCCGCCATGAGCCGGAAGACTTCTGGAGGACATTCACCAGGATCCCGGTCCGCTGAGGCAAGGCTGCGCCGTCCGGGCCGAGGTGACCCTCCAAGGACCATCTCGATCGGACGATGGCAATCTCTTCGACGGGGAATCGCACCTCCGTGGACAAGATGTTCAGGCGACTGTGCTTGAACATCGATGAGTGCGCGAATTCATGGGCGCTGCGAATCGATTCCTTGCCCTTCCACCAGGTACCGACCACGTTGACGAACTCGGCGTCGGGCGCAAACAGATCCGCGAACGCTGCCATGTCGTGTCGATTCCATGCCTCGGCGAACGCGGACACGACAGCCAGAGCTTGCTCGGTTGGGTGGTTCATGGCTCTCTCGGGCTGGTTGACAACCCTACATCACAGGTGTGCCGCCGGGGTGAGATCGTTCGAAGAGCAGGGCATAAAGATTGCGGACCGCATCGGTCATGCTGCCTTTGTCGGGTGCCAGCAGGGTACTCGGCTCCAGTACCTTCACGTACACGGCCTCATACACCCTGCGCACCTCGCCTGGAGCGACGAGCTCCTGATCGAAGCCGGGCATGATCCCGATGAGCTGCCAGCCCATTCGCTCGAAGGTTTGCTGGAAGTACGGATGCCTCAGCGTCGCAAGTCCATAGACCATGCCCATGCTCATTGCTCGTCCGATGGCCTCCTCAAGCGCGAGAAGCGCTCGGCTGAGGTGCGCGCCACGGTGTTCCGGAGCGATGGCGCCGATCCGACCATAGATAACGCGGCTGTCGACGTCTCGTTCCACGGAGAAGATGGCAGCCAGTTCGCCCTGGCATTTCAGCAGCGTGACGAGGAAGTCACGCTCCTCGTCATCGCCGAGGTAGACACGGCTGGTGTAGAACGACTCCCGCATATGGCAGCTCGCGTTGCCGACCGCGATGCCTGGATACCACTGTTCGAGGGCGCGGATGATTCGGCCAATCTCTGCGCGCGTGGGAAATGCGTAGCTATAGCCTTGGGGCAGCGGCGCTAGGTGGGTGAGCTGATCAACTGTCGGCCATTTCATCCGGTGATCCTCCCTCCAGTGGTTTCCGTCCCCTCGAGGAAAGGTTCAGTCCTCGGGTCCGTGACAAACCATTTCGACGTTGTGGCCGTCGGGACCAATGACGAACGCCGCATAGTAGTTCGCGTGGTATCTAGGGCGCAGACCAGGCGCGCCATTGTCCTTGCCACCCGCCGCCAGAGCGGCACGATAGAAGGCTTCGACTTGCCGGCGATTCTCGGCCGTGAACGCCAGGTGAAGATGCGCCGGCTTCTCCTCGGTTTGGTAGAGGCACAACGAAGCCTTGCCCCTTGGGCTGAGCTCGACACCGTACGACGGCGGCCCCTCCGAGACCACGGCGACGCCGAGCGGTTCGAGTGCCTTGAGGAAGAAGGCTTTGCTCGCGGCAAAGTCGCTGACGCCGAATTTCACGTGATCGAACATGAGTGCTCCTGAAGTCTGCGTGCCGCTCGGCACGGAAGCCAGAACTCGCAATCATGCAGTTGGCGAGCGAAAGAACGCGTGGAAGCCGATAAACGCAGTGATGTTGACGAGCACGGTGCCCCAGAATGCCCTTCGGAACGAGGCCTTGCTCGACTTGTGCCGAAGCACCTGTTGAGCCACCAGGCTTCCGGGCCACCCGCCGACAAGGCCGAGAAGCAACAAGGATTGCTCCGAAGAACGCCAGCGCCCCGCGACCGCGGCCGACCTGTCCAGCGCATACGCAAGGACGGCCACGACGCTGAACCCGACGTAGGCGATCGCAAACCAGATGGAAACGCCTCGTGTGGCCGCCACGGCCACGTAGATGGCGAGGAAAAGAGGAATCGCGAGCGCGCTTGCGGGGCTCCACTTTGCTGGCGTGGCCACCCTCGGGGCATGGCGTGACCTAGGAGCAACCGCAACGCCGACGTTGGCCGCGCGCTTCTTGCCGTCGCGACTCAACGTGACCTCGAACGTGAACTGCTGTCCCACCTTGGGTGGACGAAGGCTCGTGGGCACGGCCGAGACATGCAGAAATGTGTCCTGACCACCATCCACAGGCTCGATGAACCCGAAGCCGCGCTCCGTGTTCCAGGATTTCAGTCGCCCTTCAAAACGCATGGTCGCAAGCGTGGTTTCAACGCCTGCCCGATGGGAGATGAGGCGTCTCGGTCATCTCTTCCGCGGCGGAACGGAGCCTCTCAAGCACGCGTAAGGATGGCCTTGGAGTCTTCGAAGCCAACGGGTGCCGATGTATGTTCGTGAGCGATTCGAAAGACGTGTCCGCTTTCGCGAAGCACCCAGGTGATTCGGTTCTGCATTGAGCGAAGCGGCTCACCCTGCGCGGACTCCGCCGCATAAGTGACGATGGCGCTGACCACGGCCACGGTGTGCTCGGCAGTGGATTGCAGCTCCGAGAAGCTCACCTTGACCCTCTCGCTCCCCAATGACGCGAACCAGCCTTCCACTGCGATTCGCCAGGAGGGTGCACCTTCGTAGAGCCAGACGCCCCAGGCGTCGAACACTCGGACGGTTGGCGAATACAGACGCATGAAGGCTTCGACGTCCCTCGCGTGCACCGCTGCCGCATACGAACCGATGACCCGGTGGACTTCCTTCTCGGCGTTGCTCACATCGGCTCTCCCAGACCCAGTGTCATTTGATTCATGGTTGCCCGTCCCCTGCGCTCAGGCTCCAGAAGCGCTCCATCGCGATGTAGGTGAAGGAGGCGGACCAGCCGATGAGAAGCAACCCGTTCAGGGCTTCGACGCCAGACAACAGACGAACCGGACCCGCCGGCGTTATGTCGCCGAAACCAAGCGACGTGTATGTCTCGGCAGAGAAGTACAGGCAGTTCTCGAACGAAAAGGGAAGATTGCCGCTGAGTCGCCCCACACCCATGTACTTGACGAGCATGTAGAGCGCCGCACCGTAGATGGCGATCTCCACGAAGTGCGCGGCGAAGGCGCCGAAGATGACCACGAGCACCTTGGTCCGCTTGGGGATCGTGAGGGCCGGCAAGATCGCATGGATGGCGCGCAAGACCTCGTAGTGGATGAGAGTCGTCAGTGCGATAAGGGCGAGTGACGCGACGGTCGCCGTTGCCATTGGCGATGCCTAGCGTTCGGAACGAGCGGCGGCTCGAAGTCTGCGAAGCATCCTTGTGGCAGGGTGACAAGCCAGATGACTCACGTGTGGATGAGGCGACCGCCCGCAAAGGCCCAGTATTCCCAGGTCGTTTCCTTGAAGCAGACCATGACGTTCTCGGGGTCGAAGCCCGCGGGCGCGAGTGTGTTCATCAATTCCTCGAGCAGCTTTCGCTTGACCTTGACGCTTCGCCCCACCGACCAAAGGATTTCTATCAGCACGAAATCGCTGGTTCGCGTTGTCTTGATGTCGGGATACGTCGGGTCGAAGCGGAAGTCCTCCGTTTCGCGCTCGAAGACCCGTTGGAACAAGTCTGCCGCCTGCACCCCGGACGCAACCAGGGCCGAGTGCACCGCATCCAGCACGCTCGCCTTGAAGGCACTCGACTTCGGCTTTCGAACAGTGAGCGTGACGAGTGAAATGGCGGATCCCTTGGTCTGCGGTCAAGGAGGAGGGCCGTCCGTGTATTGGGGCGCCCCGTCTTCGATGGGCCACCAGTTGCACTTGGAGCCGGTGTAGGCGTGCCAGGCGAGGCCGACCTCGATCGGCTCGTTGATGAGTCCGACACGAACTCGAACGACATTGGGCACCGCCTGCCGACGACTGAGGACAGGCGAACCACAATGGCTGCAGAAGACCCTTTGCTTGCCCGGCGACGACTCGTACGACCTGAGAAGCTGCTCACCGCTGAGAAACCGAAACGCCGATATGTCCACCGGGATGACGGTCGCGAAAGGGCCGCCCTGGGCCTTGCGGCACTGCAGGCAGTGACAAACCCGGATGGGCGTGAGTTCACCGTCGATCTGGTAGCTCACGCCTCCGCACAGACAACTACCGGTATAAGCCATGGCGTTCGAATAGCGGGTCTACCGTTCGACGAGAAGGGCAGGGCCCGCAAGGGTGAGATGGCTCATCGACGCTGCAACTCGTGCTCGCTCGCCATGAAACGCTCGCCATTGGGAGCCTCGATTTCATATTGCACGATCTTGCCTGAAGCGTAGCCCTCGATGACTCTACCGCTCTGGTCCTTGATGCGAACGCGCTCGCCTCTGGCAAATCGGAACACCGACTTCGCGTCCGGATCGTCCAGCGTATGCAGACCGCCGTGCCAGTGAATCCGGAACGGCCCGATACCGTGCACCTGCACGATGGCGCCGGCTGGCGAATAGCCAAACATGGAGCTGCCCATTGGAGCGAAGGCGTAGCTGCCGACCTTGAGCTCCTGAAGCGCTTCAGGCTTGAACTCTTCGCCCAATGCAAAGTACCAGGTGCCCTCAACGACCGTGATATGTTCATCGACCGGATGAGAATGCGGTGGAACGATCGCTCCCGGCAATTCGCGGATCCGCATGACAAACGGCTCACCGGAAATCTCCGGGTCGCCGTATAGAAGCTCCACATCCCCGGTCATCGCCTTCAAGGGAATGATGCGTTGCTCGCGGGGGCCTTTGCCGGCATCGGCTCTCGCGACGCCGGAGGCCGCCGCCATGGAGGGGTCGAAGGCGACGGGGCTCGTGCAGCCGGCCATGCCCACGATTGACAGGATCGGAAGGACCCGGGCGAAGTTGCGCATGGGATGGGTTTCCTGCCCTGACGTCAGCCTGCCTGAGGGTGTCCGCCGGAATCAGGGGTCAGGCCTCGGCGATTGCCGCAATGGAGACCTTGAGACCAGGAATCCGGGCAGGCAGCTTGGCCCCTTGGCGCGCTGGTGGATCGGAGGGGAACCACTTGAGCCACTCCTCGTTCATGCCCGCGAAATCCTCTTCGTCGGCCAGCACGATTGTGACGCTGACGATCTTGTCCAACGAACTACCCGCCTCCTCGAGGATGGCTTGTATGTTGATCAGGCACTGGCGCGTTTGATCCTGAATGGTCGTGCCCTTGATAGCCCCGGTGGCTGGATCCGTTGGCGCCGTGCCCGAGACGAAGACGAGGCCGGCCGCCTTGACCGCCTGGCTGTATGTCGCGGGCGGCTTGGCCGCCTTCGGCGTGAAGACGATTTGACGAGCCATTTGCTTCCTCGCAGGAGATGGCGCTTGCTCGAGCGCGTTGCCCGGTAGCCAGCAGGCCATGCGGGTGGCGACCGCGCCTTTGCGCCGGAACGGCTTCGAGATGGGGAAGAAGCCCAGCGCCTTGTATGCGGCAAGGGCGTACGGCGAGGAGTTGAGCTCGACCGTCTTGACATCCGGGTGCTGCACCTCAAGGTGCGTTCGCACAGCGCTCCATAGTGTTCGCCCGATGCCTTTCCGCAGGTGACCCGGTGCCACGAAGAACAACTGCACAAGTGTCGGGCGGGGCAGGGAGATGACTCCGAGCACCTGGTCGCCTTCTTCGCAAATCAAGCAGACAGCCGCTTCGGAGATTCTTGACGCCAGCTGGTCGGCTCCGGTTTCTTCGAGGAAGGTCCGTTGCGCCGATGACTCCCAGTCCGGCGCAATGTGCGCGATGAAACCGGCTTGAACCAGCTCGGAGATGGCCAGGGCGTCGTTCACCTTGGCCTGACGCAGGTGCATCTTCACGGGCCGCTCCCAGGCTCAAATCGATGGCCGCGGAGTACCCCGCACGTTTCCGCAGTGACAGCTTCCGATAGGACTTGCGGGGCACGATAGTCACCTCCGTCAGCACCGAGAGCGGCCGCGAGCATAGCTGAGGTCAACCGCGGAGCACGCGCTGCCATGCGCGGGGGACCAGTCCCTTGGATCGACGAGCTCCCAGTAAGAGCCAAGACTGGACTCGTATTCGGTGAGTGACTCGCAAGTGCGATCAAGGGCCTCGTATTCTGCGCGGAACTCGACCAGAAACGCATCGTGAGCACGTTGACTGACCCAACGGTCGATGGTGAGGAAGCGAGCTGGAACGGCGCGATCCTGCAGAAGAAGTGTCTCGACGTAGCCGGCCGCCTTGCGGAACAGTCGCGACCACGCTCCCGATGGGCCATAGGCTGCCAGGAACTCCTGTTCTCGCTCCGGCAAGACCTTGAACTCCCAGAGATACACATAGCGGCCGGTGGGTTGTTGAACGGTGGCAGCTCGGTCTTGATCCATAGGAGCTCGTCGTGGGGCCTAACGTTCGACATGAGCGGGAGACCGAAGGTCGCGCAGCAGGGTCGGGGCTGTCCGCTCGATGCAGGTTCAGGGCTCATGCCGAGGCCGGCCCAGGCGTTCAGCGGCCGACTGGCGACTGCCCGTTGCGGACCGCAAACCGCCTGCTTTGCCAAGTCCGAATTCCGGCATGTTGACATAGACACTCTCGTGGTTGCCTGCCGAGACGCAATATGTCTCGTGCCAGATGCCTACCGCTCCATTTGTGCCAACCGCCTGATTGAACGCCCGCCAGGCTGGCAAGTGCTCCGCTTGCCTGTTCGTGGCGTACGCGAGAAGCTGCTCGATGGAACGCCAGTACTGGAGAACCAGGGTGGTTCGTCCACCCCAGATCTCGTAGTGCAGCAGGCCCAGCTCCGGGCGCTGCTGAAGCTCCTTGAGCATGCGCGGCATGGCCGTCGCGACGGGCAGCCACTTGTGAACGCGAGCGAGGCTGTTGATTCGCATGCCGATCAGAAAGACGACGAAATCACCGTCGATATGGGCGGCAAGGCGCTCGGCGTGGACTTTACTCATGGGCTTTGATGGAGGGTTGGGTCTCACTGCGGAAACCACTCGAAGTGCCGCTCGCCCAGATTGAAGATGCCGAGACCCGACGACTCGCGCGGTAGGCGAAACATGACTTCGCCGTTCGGAGCAGCGACGGTACTCTCTCCGCCCTCGACGCTTTCTTCGGGCCGGTTCAGGGCATTCGGCCAATTCGTCTGGACGACGTACGCGGCGGTAGCGAGCGCAAGGCGCTGAATATCTCGGACGTATTCCGGCGGATCGGTTCTTGGTTTCTCAGGATCTTGCCTCAAGGCTCCAGGAACGAAGATGACCTCAGCCGTGCCGGGCCTCAACGCCTTCGCGCACAGCTCGACGTCGCCCACCTCGCGGCATATGACGGCCGAGCAGTTGAGACCTTGAAGCTTTGCAATTGGCCTGGACGAGCCGGACTGAAAGAACGCTGCTTCCGGCACGGTAAGCCCCTGCTTGGAGATGACTGCCCGTGTCTCGCCCTCCTCGTCAATGAGCAGATGCGAGTTGTACTTCGCTGCGTCGGCGCCGAACGTGGGCGCACCCACCGCGATGCCAAGCGAAAGCTTCAGGCAGCGAGCCTGGAGCTCTCGGATGGCCGGCGACACGCGCTCTGGCGTCGCCTCGCGTGCAATGTGGCGGTGGAAGCCGGTGACTGCCAATTCGGCAAACGCGCACAGCTTGGCGCCCCGAGAGCGGGCCAGATCCATGGCCCGGAGGATCGCGGCGACGTTCTCTGCCGTCGACCAGTGCATGGAGATCTGCGCGATTGCGATACGACTCATGGAGACGCAAGGAGCTTGCGGGACCTTACCAGCGCCAAGTCTCTGTTCGGTTGAGCCAAGGCACATGCTCCTTGGCCACACGGAGCGCCTCCTGGCCCGAGCCAAACGAAAGCTGTGCGTACTTGCCCAGGGATTGCCACCGGGTCGCGCCGTCGTACTCACCCCGATATTGCTCGAAGCCGAAGGTCCCGTCTTCGCGCAAGAAGAAATCGACGCACTGCGAGTCGTCCTCTGTCTCCAACGACGCAAGTACTGTGTTTCTCATTGCCCGTTCGGGGACCTGACGCCCGTTGCACGTTGGCCCGATGGAAGGGCAGGTGTCGGACTCTTGCCCGGGGAATAGTGCGACCCGAGCGCGTGGAACACGCACAGCGCCGCATAGGCGTCATTCGCGGCGTAGAGCAGCTGGTTCGGCTTCAACGTCGGGGAAGCCCAGTTGGAGGTGGTGACTGACTTCGACTTCTGCAGGCGCTGCCCCAGGACGATCGCTACTGCAGCCTTGGCACCGAGTGCATGCTTGTAGCGTAGTGTGCGCAGTGTTTCGGTCAGCTCGACTGCCGCTCCAACCTTGACACCCAGGCTGCGAAGGAGCGACCCGCGATCTGACATCAGACCAAAGCCAACCTTCACGATGTCCTGAGACTCGATGACGGACTTGAGGAACGGCACGGGTGGCTGCCTGCCGAGTTGCACGACAAAGGCCTGGTTCCGAAGCGCGAACTGGACCAAGTGCGGGCCGGTCGCTTCGGCGCCCTTCGTGAAAGTGGGCTTGGTCTCGGTGTCGAAGCCAACGAACCTCTCTCTTTCGATCGCGCGATAGGCGGCTTCAAGTTGAGCAGGCGAGCTCAGGACGACGATCTGGCTCAGGGAAAGGCCGACGAACGGCGGCAGAAGAGCGATCTGCTCCTTGGTCGGCCGCTCGAGAAGGTCTGACTTCGCCACCGCGTACCTAACGCTCGGCGTGAGCGGCGAGCCAAAGGCTGCGAAGCACGCTTTGGTGCGGGTTATGTATCACTTCGGAAGAAGAGCCATGATCTCGCCGTTGTTCGCGCGCCTGACGTAAAGGGCTTCGCCGAGGGCTCTGATCTCGGAGCAAGTGGGTCGCAGCTTCTTCCATTCGTTGCACACCGCAGACGCTTCCGTCCTCCACGTGCCAGAGTCGCTTGTGTTGCCGACATTGATGTAGGCGTAGGACTCCTGATACTCCGTTCGAACGTCGGGACCGGTGACGGACTTGGCAACGAATGTCTTTCCCACCAGCCGCTGCCGCAGCGTGTCAGCGGATAGCGGCTCCGAGCCACTCGGCCATTCCGTGGGAAAAGAAGTTTGCGCGAGGGCAATGGTGGGAGCGAAGACGAGGGCCAGGAGGATTCGCAATTTCGCTACTCCGAAGTCGTTGAATTGAGCCTGACGTTCGACACGGCCAATGGAGGGTTAGGTCGCATGTTAGGTCGCACCGAGCACTCTAGGCCCGTGAGGCGTCTGGATGTCGGCCACGAGACTGCACTCGTTGCCCTCGGTCACAGTGACGGACGGTTGTGAGGCCAGTCCAATCTTCGCGAACAGAGCGGCGACTCGGGCGGGCGCGGGATGCCGTATACGCAGTCGTTGAAGAAGAAGACCGGTCGGTGGCAAGGTGCCAGCAGGATTGACTCTCGTTGCGCGCTGAATCAGCAGCGGAGCGGCACCGTCCAAGGGTAGGCTGCCGTCGGCTCTTACCGTCATCCTCCAGACGTGATGCTCGCGGCGCATGGTCTCCACCTCGCCCAGTTCCGGAACCGCCGCCTCCGCAATGTCATCGGTGCTTGCGACCCAGGCGGCGAGACGCGCGGTCGAGCCGGGGAGGACATTGTCGAGCCCGAACCATCGTGGGCGCTTCACCGGAACCGCGATGGGGTCCGCCGAAATCACCTCCAAGTAGACGTCGGAGCCGAGGGCCAGCAGCAGGTTGTGCGTGGCCATGCCGGGATGCGTTCTGCCTGCACCGGGCCGCACACCGAGGGCCGCCTCGACGTAGGCCGCGCCAGTCTCCAGACTTGGCGCGACAACTGTGATGTGATCGAGGCGAGCAACCATGGTTGAAGTGGGACCTAGCGTTCGAGGGAGGGGTGGATGCTCACCCCCTAACCCACCTTGCGACACCGTAGACGACAACTCCTACGCCGAACACGAACTGCATGGCGAAGAGGACCCGGAAGGCAACCGTGTAGCGGATAAGCCCGGCCTTTCGCTGCATGTCACGAGCGAACAGGCGCGAGGATTCGGCGAATCGCCCTTCGTACTCGAGGAGGCCTGGCACTGCCAGCTTGAGCAGGCCCTGACTGCGCACGTCGATCAAGGCGAACACGACCGACAGGGCCGTGACGAAGCCACCGATGAGAACAAAGACGGCACCGTGAGAGGACTTCTCGACGGCCGCGAACACGCCCCCGTTGGCGAAGACAGAGAACACAACGAAGAAATTGAAGGCCTTGAGGCGCTGCTCTGCATTGAACGCGAAGTGATGCCAGAGATAGTCGCGTTCTTCGGTGTCCATCAGTGGGCTCTAACGTATGACATCAGCAGTGGCCGCAGGCAAGCGAAGCTTCTCGGAGGACGTCTGCTCGATGGCGGGATTGGAGGTCACGCGACACACTGAGCCGTGGGCCGGCTACTCGGTGGCACAAGAAGCATCGCCGCTGGCCCAGCGCCGAAAGCGCTCAAGAAGCCGGCGGCGATTTAGGCGTGCATAGAGAGCTATCTCTGCAGATTCTGCGTCGACCTCGCTTATTTCGATCACCTGGTAGATCTGAGTTCCGATTCCAGAGATGCCATTGATGATTCTCGCCCCCCGGAGATCCGGGTAGTACTCAATTTCGTTGACGACGTGTGCGAAGGGCGAGAAAGGCGGGCGCGCGCACTCTCGACTGAATTCGACGATTCTCCCGAGCGCTAACTGGTAGGGAACCATGATGACCACCGCAGCCCGATTCTCGGGCTTGACAAGCCCCGTTGGTGACGTGGCGCAAGCTGCTACTGCACAAACTGCAAGCGCGGTCGAGATCAACCGCATTTCGCGCTCCAGTGATCTCTAGCTCCGCTGGACCGAGGGCTTAGTGCGCAGACCACGCTGAGCAACTCGGGCAACCCTAGAACCAGAGAAGGGCGCTCAGGGGTACGAGCAGCAGGCGCAGGCCCCAGAGCTCCGGCGGCTCATGAAGGTGCGTTGCCTTCGGCGAAAGCACTCCGCCGGCCGACTGAAATGCCTTGCGATGGCGAAGGAGATCCGCGACCGAAGCTGATGCCGGACACGCGCAGCCGGGGCAGGGTGCCGGACCCGGCGAGTTGGACGCACCGCATGCGAAGCAGGTCCAGGCGTATGCGGGCATGGAACGTCCGTTCGATGGAGGGGCCAGGCCGCTCGCTCATCGGAACGGCGAGCCGGGCGAGGATGTTTGTTCTGGAACTGGCGGCGTGCTCGGCTCACCGGCCGGGCCTTGCGGGGCCTGAAGCTCCTCGGTGACGACGAGGCGCCGGATCGACAGCTCATCTATCTCCAGCCTTCCAACCCGCGCGCGGCCGACCGCCAATCGACCGATGGCAAGTGCACCGAAGGCTGCTGCGCCCACTGCAATTGCGCCCAGCGCAAACCCGCCTACAGCGAGCGCCCCGGTTGCAATCGCACGAAGGGCTCGTGGGGCTGTGCGTCGCGTCGTTTCCAGGCGTTGCATGGTGTGGCTTAGACGGCGAGCTTTGGACATGAACGGTACTCGCAATTCGCGGCACTTTACATGCACCGCTACAAGGCCGCTCGACAGGAGCGACAGGCCAGAGGGGCGTCACTCGGGCCGTTCTGGGGTGATGCTCACTGACCCTGGATACCTGGCACTGAACTGACGTTCTGCGCCCACTCCAGCGCAGACTTGCACCAGATGCGCCGCTTGGGTGACAACTGTGCCTTCTGCGCCAAGCAACCGACTCTCAGGGAGTAGGTGGGCGGACTGTCTTCGTCGGCGCTTGCAGAGACCGGAGTACCGCAGTTCTGACAGAACGCGTGCCTACGCTTGGCACCGCCGTCCGCGGTCTTGAGGTAGACGCGGGGCGAGCCGGTCAGTAGACGAAATGTCTGCGCCGGTGCCGGTACCGAGACGCGAAAGGCCGATCCGGTGAGAACTTGACAGTCTGTGCAGTTGCAGAGGCCTGCGCGATCGGGGTCTACCTCAGCCTCGTACGTGATTTGCCCACAGTGACACGAACCGTTGACTCTCATAGGTGGAGCTCCAGTGATGCCGGTTGGTGCCGCCTAACCATGAATGAGTCCGTACAGCTGGCGATTCCACTCGACGTGGACACGCGGATGAAGGTGATTCGCCGCTCTCGGTGGGATTTCGACCGCTGCGGCTACTGCTGCCGCATTGAGATCATGCAAGCGGTTCGGCCAACCTGCAGGCCAGGGAATCAGCAGGGCCCGCAGCATCTGAAGATCTACGTCCCGGCACCTGGCGTACACCTCTGCCGCCTTGTCAGCCAGCCCAGACCACTCTGAGAACCTCTCGAGTGTCGGAATCCAGACCCAGAATTCGTCGACTGCGCCACAGAAGTCCATCACGGCGGCCGCGAGCTGGGCCCTGGAAAGGCGCGGCTCATCGGGGTCAATCAATCGAAATGCGCCGGAGACGAAGGCGTTGGTGGACGGATCTATCACGACCTCGGACGAAATGCCGTACCAAGATCGCATGTCTTCATCAGCGAGGCCGATCCACATCAGCTCGGATCGATCCGACCACGGTGGTGCAGTCCACTCGGTGTCGAGAAAGACTCGACGTGTCATGTGGGATGGATGTGAAAGCACTGGACGACGCCTTGCCACCAACCGACGGAGAGGTCTCGTTCCTCGAACACCCCTGAGGTACAGCTGGCAACGACCGAGCGCCAGAACGCTTGGGCCGCATAATTCTCCGGCATTTGACCGACTTCCCATCGACCCGGCAAGGAGGCGAACACCCGACGAGCCAGATGCCCGCCCACGCCGCCTCGGCGGTATTTCTTGAGGACGAAGAACTGGTCCATCCAATAGGCGTCCGAGCTGACCTTGGCTGCCCGGTCCACCAGTGCGAAGCCAGCGTAGCGATCGGCAACCGTAGCGACGTACGCACGGCAGTCCTTGTTGGACCAGAAGCGATCGAGCGAATACCCGTACTCCCCATGGATGTCGAGGTCCTGGTCCCATATGTCTGACAAATCGTGTTGGTAGAGCTCAAGCATTCTCTGGATCGGCAATCGATCCTCGGCCACAGCCGGCCTGACCTGACACGGCGCCTCAAATGCCTCGGCTGCCACGGGTGGCACCTAAGGTTCGACAGGAGCAGCGGCCGTAGGCAGGCGAAGCCTGCTGGAGGACCTCCACTCGATGGAGGGGTTAGTCACCTGCAGCGAGAAAGCGCTCGACTTCTGACGGACGGGTGAACTCATACCAACGCAGGTGGGGATACTGATTGGCGGCCCGCAGCGCAGCGAACTGCTCCTTGCGGCGATTGTGCGTGGTGATGGCCCACCAAACAATGGACTCGCGCGTGAAGAGCGTACGCAGGACCGACTCGCGATTGCCGTGCCACAGGACCTCACGCCGCAGGAGCCGCTTCGCCGTTCTAGGGAGAAGGCGGCAAAGGACGAGCGGTAGGCTGAAGTTGAGCCAGATGATCGCGCTGGCACGAGGCCAGATCTCCGGCCTGGCCACGCCATAGTTGCCTGCGACAACCCAGCGTTCACCCGCTGCCGCTGCTCGGACGAGCGAGACGAACTGTTCCTCTCGCTTGGGCTGCCAGTTCGGACCCCAGAAGAGCTCGTCGAGCTCGACGAAGGGATGCCCGAGGCCGGCTGCCAACTTGGCGCCGGTCGTGGACTTTCCTGCCCCGCTGGTGCCGACGACGACGACGCGGTCCAGGTGGTTTGGCGAGGGCAACAAGGGGGCTACCGTTCGATAAAGGGGTTAGGCCTCAGGCTCCCGGGCTACTTGGAACTGACGAACCCTACCTTGGAGACCCAAGACCATCCTGGGCATAGCTCAAGGCGCTACGGGCTCGCGCGCAAGACATCGCGCCAAGACGGATCGCAGCGCGCCACGACCTCCGCAAAGCCCAGCGGCTTCGGACCGGGCGAGCGATAGAGCCACTGGTCAACGCGCGGAACGGGAGAGACCACCCGCGAGATGCCCGGGCGAGTGGCCGGCACCAGAGCCAGCACCAGGACCCACGCCGCCGCCAGACACGCCGCGTCGGCCAAGGCGACCCTGCGATCGAAGGAAGCGAGTGCGGCTTGAGGCGCCGAGATCGCGAAGAGCCAAAGCGCCATGCACGCAAACAACGTCCAGCGCGCGTAGTCGTTGGCAACACTGGCCAACAGCAAGTAGCCGGGAAGACCGGCCAGAAGGACCATCCATCGGTTGGCACCCCGCCACGGCGCCAGCGCCAGTGCCGTGACGGCGATCACGACGAGTCCCATCGCCACGTGCATCGGCGCGGCCGGGTCTTTCGCGTTTGCGCACATGGCGGCCCGAATGCCGCGGATGCCTGCCAGCGCGAAGTACAGAGCAACTTCGACCGCCTCGTTGTTGCCCACGCGCTCGCGCACACGTGTCGCGATCTCGGCGTTCGTCGAATGGGGCAGCCACTGGAATGAGAAATACACGGCAAGGATGGCCCCGAGGATCACGAGCAGAGTGCGTACGCGCTGCCAAGGCAGATCCCCTCGCGACGCATCCCGCCACGCGAAGGCGGCAAGCAATGGCACGCCCAGGATGACGCTCGCCTCGTGGATGAAGAGCCCGAGTCCAACCGTCAAGGCGGCCGTCACGATACGGCCGGAGTGCCAAGCCAAGGTCGCCGCCCCGAGCAGCGCAACGACGGCCAGATCGGTGCGGCCGCCGTCCTCTCCCCAACGCATCATGAATGCAAGGGCCACCACTGCGAACACGACGCGGCGAACGACGGGCGCCTGAAACCTCGCGAACAGCAGCGCGAGGACGCAGGCCACACCGAGCGCGCTCGCGAAGTGAAAGGCGATCGCGCCATCGACCGCGTCGGAGGTAAACATTCTCGCCAGACTGCCTCCCAGCCCCCGGTGAACCGCGCCGAAGTCGGCGAAATCCACCGCCAGGGTCGCGGCCTTGTACTGCAGGAAGACCTCTCGCAACAGCGCAAGCTCGTGGTTGCGCCAGGCGGCGTAGAAGAACCGCCCCGAAGCAGCCAGAAGCAAGGCCCCGAGCAGCAGAGCCTCGGCGACGTAACGGCGGCGGGTTGTGCGTCCCCCGTCGGGCCCGAAGGTTCGTGGAAGAGATCGTCTCAATTGCGTTCCTGTCGCGTTCGCCCAGCGCCAGCTCGACGCCGACGACCCGGAACACCTGGTTCAGCCGCAGGTTGCTCGGTACCGAACGGCCTGCGATCATTCTGCCCAACGTGGCGGAGCGGCTATCACATGACGATAACGGGTAAATGCCTTTGTGGCGTGGTCCGCTGGGCAAGTTCGGAGTTGCCGATAGTGACTCGGGTGTGCTGGTGTCGCGATTGCCAGTACCTTGGCGCGGGCAGCGGGACCGTGAATTCGTGTTTTCGTACGTCGGGTTTTTCCAGCACTGGAGAAGCCGCTGAGTACTTCAGCGTCTCGGACAGCGGGAATCGCATGCGCCGACGGTTCTGCCGAACGTGCGGCACGCCACTCTTCAGCGAAGCCGAAACGAGGCCGCACTTGATATTCGTTCGGGTGGGGACGTTTGACGACCCCAGCCTAGCGCGGCCGGCTTTGACGATGTGGACGGCAAGCGCGCCGAACTGGGCATGCTTCGATAGTGGGCTGCCGCGGATCGACGGACAGCCGCCGCCCGCAGCGTGAACGTGCCTTCGGCGACTCGCGCCGTTGGCCGGTGGCAGGCCTCACTAAGTCACTGGTGGTGCGTGATGTGGGGTTCAGACACGAACTGTTCCCCGGAAGCCTCTGGCGGCGTAGTACGACTGCGCGCCGTTGTGGTACAGGAATACCTTGCCGTAACGACGATCACAGAAGAGTGCTCCACCAAGCTTCCTAACCTCAGGCGGCGTACTGACCCAACTCGAGGTTTTCGTGTCGAACTCGCCCAGCTCTTGTAGCGCTCGGTATTGTTCCTCGGTCAGTAGGTCGATACCCATTGCGGCCGCCATATCCACCGCGCTGTTCTCCGGTTTGTGCTCCTTCCGAGATGCAAGCGCTTCGCGGTCGTAGCAGACACTCCTGCGCCCCGCAGGGCTCTCTGGTGCGCAATCGCAGAAGGTATACATACCCGACTCTTCGTCGTGGCCAATGACGTCCGGTTCTCCGCCCGTGGAGTCCATCTCACGGAGCGACCGCAGGGCCGCGGAATTGCCTTCGAGTTTGGACCGGACCCCGGGCCATGCAATTCCTCGATGGCGATGCATGTTCTTCGCGAAGCGCGCCTCCAGTGTACGTAGCAGGTCTTCCTGTTCGTGCTTCCTCATGTTGCTCAAGGATGTGTTCACGGTCTCGCGGAAAACTCGGGCTCGCACTGCGGGGGGTGCCCAACGTTGGCGCTCCAGCAACGGGCCAGATGCCAATGCTTCGGCTTCTCAACGCGTACGGCTCATGGGATTCGCTCGGGAAGTCTGCTGCTCGAGCTGCTGGGCGAGCCCGATGAGAATTCCTTCGGGACCCCGGATGTAGCAGAGCCGATACATGTCTCCATACTGGACCACTTTGCCGACGAGCTTCGCGCCGCGTTTGCCGAGCCGGACGAGCGTATCGTCGATGTCCTCCACGGTGAACATGACGCGTAAGTACCCGAGAGCGTTCACTGGGGCGCTGCGGTGATTGGCGACCACGGGCGGCGCGAGGAAGCGGGATATCTCGAGTCGGCTGTGACCGTCCGGCGTACGCATCATGGCAATCTCGACGCGCATGTCGCGCAATCCAGTGACGCCATCTGCCCAGTCTCCTTCGACCGGGGCGCGCCCTTCGAGTTCGAGACCAAGTTCGATGAAGAACTCGATGGCGGCATCGATGTCTTCCACCACGATGCCGATGTTGTCCATACGCTTGACCGTCACGATGTCTCCTTGGCGTCTAACGTTCGACAGAGCGGCGGCGCAAAGGGCGCAGCGGCCTTTTGGCGCGTCCGCTCGATTGGAGGGGTTAGATGCCTTCTCCGCCAATCAGGTCGACATAGGCTCCCTCGACCAACTGGTGCGGCCCGATGCCAAGCCGACTCATGAGTTCGTGCGCTTCGCGCACACCTTCCTCTGACGGCTCGTTTTCGCCGAGCACGACTTCCAACTCCAGGAAGTGACCGAGGCCCTCCACCCTGTCGAGGTGAACGCGAGTGCGGCCGACGAGAAAGAGTGTGCGGTGCTTGACGACGCGACCCGCCAGGCCGTAGGCAAGCGAGAGCGCTTCTCGAAGGAGGTCTGGGGTGGACGTGGCCGAGCGAAGGTAGAAAGACTCCTTTGGCCCGGCCTGATCGGTTCGGCGATAGAAGATGAGTTCGCCGCTGCCATCGAGGAAGTCTCGCAGCTTGAGGCGACCGGACTCGCAATGAAAGAAAGTGTCGTCCTGCGCCATCTCGACCGGTCCTTCGCTGGCGAGCGCGGCGGCCTTGGGCAACAGTGATTCGACGCTCGCGATGCGGGCCTTGATTTCGACGTTGCGAGCCATCGCCAAGGGATCTAACGTTCGACATGAGCGGCGGACCAAAGGGTGCGAAGCGGCCTTTGGAGCGCCTGCTCGATGGAGGCATTAGGCGCCGCCTTTGGCGGGAGCGATATCGAAGTGGAGAACGTCCTCTCGGACTCCCAGCTTCGTGTAAAGAGCGATTGCCGCCTCGTCACCAGGATCGGCCTGAACATAGATGACATAGACACCCCTTCTGTGGGCAAGCCGCTTAAGTTCTTCGATCATCGCAGTGGCGATGCCCATGCGGCGATGGATTTCATCGACTGCCAGGTCGTAAATGTAGATCTCGGTTCGAGCTTGCTCGAATTTCGGAAGCATATATGCGGCGAGGCCGCCCACCACTTCGGCCCCGGACAACGCCGCTATGGCAATGAATGCTCGATTGGAGAGCATTTGCCCGAGATAGAAGTCATCAGGCTGAGCCCGCGTATAGGTTTCCCGTTCGCCGAACGCCTCGCCAAACATGGCAAGCATTGCTCGCATGACCCCGATGTCCTCGCCAGCGAGAACCTGAAGGCGAAATCCGGGCGTGGCTTGCATGAGGATCGGGGTCTTGCGGCGCCTAACGTTCGACATGAGCGGCGGCGCAAAGAGGCGCGAAGCGGCCTCTGGAACGTCCGCTCGATGGAGGGTCAGGCGGCAGTGCGCTGGTGCCGCTCAGTCGATGAATTTCCAAGTGTCCGCTCCATCGAACCGGCGTACCTGAACCGACTCTTGAAGGCGCGGATCAAAATTGTTCAGATTGACGCCGTGCTTGCCGCCTGGCTCGGGGACAATCGGTTCCCAATGCGTGGCGCACCCGCAGGTCTTGCAGCGTACATTGCGCAGCGTCTTGTCGCCCCAGATGTACTCGGCCGTATTCTCCGGATGTCCTTCTATCCGAACTGCTCCGAACTCGTAATACGCCCAGAGTCCGCCAACGCGCCGGCAGAGCGAACAGTTGCACTTGGTCGCCCTCTCCGGCACTGAGGGCAGCGTGAGACGAACTGCACCGCAGTGACATGAACCTTGCAGCAGTTGTTCCTCGGACATGGTGAACTCGCTTTGGTTTCCCGTGCCGCCTAACGCTCGACATGAGTGGCAGCTGGAGGCCGGCGGCCGGAAGCTGTCCGCTCGATGGAAGGGTCAGGCATCGTTCGCAAAATCATGGATGGAGCTTTTCACCCTTGCTTAGCATTTCGACGAATTGAGCGATCTTCTTTGCACGAGTTTCATGCGTCTTCGAATTCTGAATCCTGAATAAGACAGCGTACCGATTTTGACTATTGAGCGTTGCAAAGAATGCCTTTGCCTTCTTGTTCGCATCAAGAGCTGCCTGCAAGTCGTCCGGAACGACCGCCGTGCTGGCGGACGAATATGCTGCATCCCAGCGTCCATCCCGCTTGGCTCGATCGATTTCTAGCAAGCCAGCCGAGCGCATGTGGCCCGATGCAATAAGGACCTCCGCCTTTGCTCTGTTGATCTTTGACCAGATACTCCTGGCGGTTCTCGGCGTAAATCGTTGAAGCCAATAGTGCTCACTTTCAGCCCGCTTCTGACCATCGATCCAACCAAAGCAAAGTGCACTTTCGAGTGCTTCTGCATAGGAGACAGTTGGCTCCTCTGCTCCTTTCTTTGCTAGGCGGAGCCACACACCTGACGAGGCGCTTCCGTTTCGCTCAAGCCAAGCTTCCCACTTCTCTCGCGTTGGGACGGTGACTGTTGAGTCGTTCATATCGTGTCGGGCAATGCCTGACGTTCGACATGAGCGGCGGGCCAAAGGCTGCGAAGCAGGCTTTTGAACGTCCGCTCGATGGGAATGCGAAGGGACTTCCCACCTTCGGGCAACGGCGTCGAAGCGCCAAGATTGGTGGTGTGAGTCATCAATCTGCAGCCAGTGAAAGGGGAAGTCCGTGGACAAGGTTATCCGAGAAGGAGCAGTGCGGGTAGGGGTGGATCTGGCCAAGCGAGTGATTCAGGTACACGCAGTCGATGCAGTGGGTCGCGTGCTCAGCGCCCGTACGCTGGTCCGGGACAGGTTCATCGAGTGGTGCGCGCGCCTGCCGGCGGGCTGCGTCGTTGCCATGGAGGCGAGCTCGAGCGCGCACCACTGGGCGCGCAAGCTGATCGCCCTGGGCCTGGACGCTCGGATCATCTCGGCGCAGCTGGTCGAGCCGTACCGCAGCCAGGGCGCGAGCGGCAAGAACGACGCCAACGACGCCGCGGCGATCTGCGAGGCTGCGTCTCGCCCGACGATGCGCTTCATTCCCGTCAAGTCGATCGAGCAGCAGAGCATGCTGTGCGTGCACCGGCTGCGCGAGGGGCTCAAGGAAGACCGCACGGCGTGCATCAACCGCATTCGCGGTCTGCTGGCCGAGTTCGGGCTGGTGTTCCCGCAGAGCCCTCGCGAGCTGCAAGTCGTCCTGAGTGACGTGCTCACGTGCTCGAGGATGCGAGCAACGAGCTCGGCACGCTCGCCAGGTTGACGCTGCAGCGTGCGCAAGCTCCGTGGCACGAGCTCGCTGAGCACCTTGCTTGGTGCGACGAGCGGATTGCCGCGCACGGCCAGACCAACGCAGCAGTCAAGGCCGCTGCCACCTTGGTCGGCATCGGACCCGTCACTGCCTCGGCCGTGGTGGCCACCGTTGGTGACTTCAAGCAGTTCAAGAATGGGGCGCAGTTCGGCGCCTGGATGGGTTGACGCCGCGACAGCGCTCCAGTGGCGGCAAGAACAACCTGGGCGGCATCACCAAGCGTGGCGACACCTACCTGCGCACTCTACTCATCCAAGGCGCCAAGTCGGCCGTGATGACGGCGCACAGACGGCAGGACAAGATCTCGACATGGGCCGCGGCGCTACGCGAGCGCTCGGGCTGGCAAAAGACGGTCGTCGCGCTGGCGAACAAGAACTCCAGGATCCTGTGGGCGGTGATGACACACGGAGTGGCCTTCGATCCGAACCACCTCAGCGTCAAGCCGACAGCACCTTGAGCAATTCGTTCCACATCAACGACCTTCCTTGCACGACGTGAAGACGAAGACGCGCTGACAGGTCAGACCGGCAGCGGGCAAGCTCGACTAGCCCTTGGTGGCACTCAGTGGCAGTGACCACGCGATAGGAATGGAGCCCCGCTGAGCGGTTCGCATCTGGGTCCGCACCGCACCCGCAGTGCAACAAGGCCGTCTGTAGAGAAGCAGTCTGTTCTCTGTACAGCAATCTCTTCGACCACCGTCGCTTGCAACGAAAAAGGACAGTAATGAGTTGACTACGTCGGCAGTCCCTGTAAGGGGCTAGGCATCATCAGCCACCTTGAGACGAGCCGCGAGCAGCATAAGCGGGCGTGGCAAGCGAGCGAGATCCAGAGCTTCGACAAGACGTTTGGCGGAGCGGATCTTGCGGGTAGCTCGCGTTCCCAGGAACCGATGCAACTGACGATGTGTCGGCGAATCGCGATGCTGAGGCATAGCTTGGAAGCGGCGGAACGAGTCGAGTTCGGCCTGTTCCTCGACGATGCGTTCTACCGTGCGGACTCCTAGCGCGCGAATCAACTCGTCTTCGAGGTCAGCGACGCACGCGAAGAAGCCAGACTCCTCGATAGGGCCGTTGCCTGAAATGGGAATCTCCGCTCTTGCTAGCGCGCGGCGAACATGCCATTCGTCAGCGGTGTCGTACATGCCGCAGACGCGCGCACCGGGATGTTCGCTCAGGTACCCCAAGAGCACGCGCGCGAAGTTCGTGACACCGCCTGCCGGACGGATGTCAATGCGGCAGGAGCAAAGGTCGCAATCGACGCGAGCTGCAAGCGCACGGGCGGCGTTGGCATCGCTCTCGCCCTCGACGAGTACCAGCGTGCGAGCGTGTTGCGCTGTCGGCATGCGAAAGGTGGTTGAAATGGCGCCTAACGTTCGACATGAGCGGCGGCGCAAGGGGCGCGCAGCGGCCCTTGGGACCTCCGCTCGATGGAGGGGTTAGACGCCACCGGACGGGACCTCACTCATGAGCGCGAGGGAATTACCGAATGGATCTTGAAACTCCGCCAACCACAGCTCCATGCTTGGCGTCCTGTGCACGACGTGTGGCTCGGCCGAGAAGTCGACGCCAGCTTCCTTGAGGGTGGAGAAGACGAGCCCAATCTCGGAAACTCGGAAATAGATGGCGGAGCCTGGCCGTGCTGCCTTGCCCGGAGGCGGCACGCCGACCAGCAGGCGAATGCCTCCGCAGTTGAAGAAGGCCAGCTGAGGCGGTGCCTCGAAGAGGAACGGCAGACCCAACACATCTCGATAGAACGAAACGCCCTTCGCCAGATCGTCGACTGGCACGAGGAGTTGACCGACGGTAGCGTTTGCAAGATTCATTGGACCTCCCGAGCCAGGCTACTGGGCTGGTGGGGCCTAACGTTCGACATGAGCGGCGGGCCAAAGGGGCGCGCAGCGGCCTTTGTAACGTCCGCTCGATGGAGAGGTTAGGCCTCTGGCCTGTGGCACACGGCTTCAACGTTGTGCCCGTCAGGCCCAATGACGAACGCGCCATAGTAGTTCGGATGGTAGTGCGGACGCAGGCCAGGAGCCCCATTGTCCTTGCCACCCGCCTCAAGGGCTGCGCGGTAGAACTCTTCGACCTGCTTGCGACTCTTTGCAGTGAACGCAAGGTGAAGGTGCCCTGGCTTCTCGGTGGACTGATGTAACCAGAGAAACGGCTTACCCGCAGGGCCGAGACCGACGCCGTATGGCCCCTCCATTACGACGACGTAGTCCAGCGGCTGGAGTGCCTTGAGGAAGAACGCCTTGCTCGCGGCGAAGTCACTGACACCGAAACCGATGTGATCAAACATATGACGCTCCTGATGGGAGAGTTTCGATGAGGGGCCTAACGTTCAGTGGAGGGGTTAGGCGTCGCGTTCAAGGTAGGGGACCTCAATGACTGTCTCGAACTCCTCGTCGACGCTGGGCGGCTCGATGGCGCCGTGGACATTGTGTACGGCCTGCTCCGGGACGACCTGATCGTTTGGTCGAGCGGCGTTCCGAACAAGGCAAACCTCTAACGGAGTCTTCAACCAAGCGCATATGACGCCGACGGCTCGCGACTTCGCAGCGGCGATGATAGGAGCACGCTCGGACCGCTTCACCAAGATTGCGTCGAAGAACACGGCCTCTGGGTGCAAAGGGATCTGCGACCGCACCCATGCACTCTTTCCCGCGCCTTGCGGACCCACGAGTACGTAGACCTTGGTCAAAGGGCCGGCGTTGCTGAGCGCCTGATCCACCGCCTCATACGACATTCGCCAAGCCTCGGCATTGCGCTTCTCCGTGACAAGCCGACCGTCGGCCGTTTCGAGAAAATGATCTGGATTGAGATGCATCGGCCAAGCAACCTAACGTTCGACATGAGCGGCGAACCAGGGCCGCGAAGCGGTCTTGGAACGTCCGCTCGATGGAGGGGTTGGGCCACTAGCGTGCACGGGGCTGTTGTTTCCGATTCCAGGGGCGTAGGATCCCACGAGCGGGTCTTCCGCGCAGCGATTGAGGAGCACGCACATGCCCTTTTACCTAGTTCAAGCGTCGTACAACGCGTCTTCCGTGGGCGCGATGGTCAAAAACCCTCAGGACCGTGCGGCTGCGGTTCGGCCGCTGATCGAAAAGATGGGGGGAAAGCTCCACGGCTTGTGGCTGGCTTTCGGAGAGTACGACATTGTTGCGATCTCCGAAATGCCGGACTCCGTAAGCGCGGCAGCGTTTTCGATGGCGATCGGGTCCAGCGGGGCCATGAGCGCCTATCGCACGACTCCGCTGCTATCCATGAGTGAAGCAACCGAGGCGATGAAGAAAGCCGGCAGCGTCGGATACCAGGCGCCGAAATAGCTTCTGGCTTGCCAAGCCAGTCAGCTGTGGTTGGAACGGCAAGAAGGAACCGCTCCGGTTCTGCAGGTCGTTCCTAAGGGGCCTTGTATGTTCGACATGAGCGACGGGCCAAGGGGCGCGAAGCGGCCTTTGGACCGTCCGCTCGATGGAGGGGTTAGCCGCCTTCATGCGGGACGTTTCGCCAAGAGCGCCCACACACCCGCTGCCGATAGCAACGAGCCGCCGGCGAAGTTGAAGCGCCGCAGTGCGACGGGTGACGACAATAGTTTGCGGGCCGACGCTGCGAACACCGCATAGAGAGTGGCGTTGAGGGTGGCCATGACGACGAACGTGATGGCCAGGATCCAGAGCTGTTGCGTGACCGGTGCGCCGGGGCTGATGAACTGCGGCAGGAAAGCCACGAAGAACACGATGCCCTTGGGATTCAGCGCGGTGACCAGATAGGTGTTCGCGAACAATCTCCGGCGAGAACCTGGCGTAGCCGGTGGCGCCAGCTCGGCGGACGAGATGCCCGCACGCAGAAGCCTGACGCCGAGGTAGAGCAAGTACAGGCCGCCCACCAACTTGACCACTGTGAACCAGAAGGCCGAGGTGGCGAGAAGCGCACCCAGCCCGAGGAGTGACACCACGAGGGCAGTGGAATCACCCAACGCCACGGCGGCGACGAGTGGAACGTTCGCGCGCCGCCCATGAGCCATTGAATAGCTGATGACGGTGAGGATGGTCGGCCCAGGAATGATGAGTAGGACTGCTGACGCTGCAGCAAAGGCAAACCAGATTTCGATAGGCACGGCGTTTCCTAAGGTGGTTAACGTTCGACATGAGCAGCGGGCCAAAGGGCGCGAAGCGGCCTTTGGGACGTCCGCTCGATGGAGGGGTTAGGTGACACTTGTGCGCGGCCCCGAACTCTCACGCGAGTAATGCTCGATCTGCGGGTTCACCGGCACCCAAGGCACCCGCTCTGAGAGCCAGATTTCCCGAGTGGGTCGGACCTCCCCCGGCTCGTCGAGCGATAACGTGGTGAGCTCGATTTCCGTCGGCGCGTCGACGTGCTGGTAGGACAGCTGAGTTCCGCATTGGCTGCAGAAGCCTCGCCTCACGGGTGGAGACGACACGAATAGCGTGGGGCTGCCCTGCAACCAGCGGAATCGGCTTCGCGGCAACACGAACCAACTGACCGTGGGAGCCCCGCTCGCCAGGCGACATCTCCGACAGTGACAAACGCTGACAGAGTTGAATGGCGCTGCGGCCTGGTATCGGATAGCGCCACATAGACAACCTCCTAGCACAGCGAGTTCTCCCGTGGTTGACGTGTCACCTAATGTTCGACATGAGCGGCGGCGCAAGGCCGCGAAGCGGCCTTTGTGACATCCGCTCGATGAATACGAAGGGACCTCCCACCTTCGGCAACGGCGTCGAAGCGCCAAGATTGGTGGTGTTCAAAGTCATCAATCTCAAGCCATTGAAGGGGGAAGTCCGTGGAGCAGATTACACGAGGTGAACGCGGCCGGGTAGTCGTTCGAGTGGGGGTCGATCTGGCCAAGCGCGTGATCCAGGTGCACGCCGTCGACGCTGCAGGCCAGCTGGTCCTGGGCCGTGCGCTAGCCAGAGACAGGTTCATCGCCTGGTGTGCGCAGCTGCCCGGCGGCTGTGTCGTCGCGATGGAAGCCAGCTCGAGCGCGCACCACTGGGCGAGGAAGCTCTGCTCACTTGGGCTGGACGCCCGCATCATCGCGGCTCACTTGGTCAAGCCCTACCGCAAGCAAGGCAGTAGCGGCAAGAACGACGCCAACGACGCGGCCGCGATCTGCGAGGCGGCATCACGCCCGAGCATGCACTTCGTGCCGATCAAGAGCGTCGAGCAGCAGAGCATGCTGTGCGTGCACCGGCTGCGCGAAGGGATCAAGGAAGAACGCACGGCCTGTATCAACCGCGTCCGAGGGCTCTTGGCGGAGTTCGGCCTCGTCTTCGCGCAAAGCCCTAAGGTGCTGCGCCTGGCGCTGGCCGACACGATCGAGGACGCCAGCAACGAGATGGGCACACTGGCGCGACTGACGCTGCAGCGAGCCCATGCACAGTGGCGCGAGCTCGACGAACACCTGGCCTGGTGCGACGAGCGTATCGCTGAGCACACGCGCACGAACGAGCAGGTCAAGACGGCCACCACGCTCCTCGGCGTGGGTCCGCTCACCGCCTCGGCGGTGGTGGCCACCGTCGGTGACTTCAGGCAGTTCAGGAACGCAGCGCAGTTCGGAGCGTGGATCGGGCTGACGCCCAAACAGCATTCCAGCGGTGGCAAGACCAGGCTGGGCAAGATCACCAAGCGAGGCGACACCTATCTGCGCACGCTGCTCATCCAGGCCGCCAAGTCGGCAGTGCTGACCGCGCACCGACGCTCGGACAGGATCTCGAACTGGCTGTGCACGTTGCGTGAGCGCTCCGGCTGGCAGATCGCCGCCGTGGCGTTGGCCAACAAGAACGCCCGCATCCTCTGGGCGCTCATGACCAAGGGCGAGGCCTTCGACGCCAACCATCTCAGCATCAAGCCCGGCATGAGCTCTCAGCAAACTTGATCGCTCGATCGAACCCTCTTCATCGCAGCAGGCAAACCAGCAAGATGCAGTGACAGGTCAGACCGGCGGCGGGCAAGCTC
>Ga0207711_10000389_pt1 | contig 46530 bp, 48 predicted proteins | sample KBSS34metaG_FD_184401 | JGI IMG/M metagenome (GOLD analysis project Ga0207711, IMG submission 184401) | Switchgrass rhizosphere microbial communities from Kellogg Biological Station, Michigan, USA - KBS S3-4 metaG (SPAdes) (version 2) | ecosystem: Host-associated > Plants > Roots > Rhizosphere... | reverse complement strand
GGACATCAGGTCTCGGGCACGTCGCTTGAGGAAGGCTTCAATCCGCGTTGACACGGCGCTCTGCGGCCCTCCGCAGCGCAATTCGCCATCGACCATCGCCGGCGTGCGCGGCAGGTCCTCGCGCCACGCGATTCGGACGTCGGCGCCCTCCACGGGGATCAATGCGCCGGGATTGAACGGTTCGGCTGGTTCTACCCGGGCTAGCTGCGCGTCGATCCACTCGCGCTGGTCGAGCGCCCATGACAGCGCATTGCGGCGGCTGGTGCGCCACGGGCAGGTCAGCTTCAGAATGTTCGCGGCCTCATCGAAGCGCAGCCGCAGCCGCCGCGCATTCCTGACGCGCCTTATTTCGATCGGAACGGGGAGGGAGGCCTCGAGCGAGGCTTCAGAGCGGGCGCTCGACCACATGATATTCGAGCTCGCCCGCATCTTCCTCGCTAACGGTCCAGCCGCGAGTCGACTGCCCGGCCTCATGCACGCTCTCACGGCTTCCGGAGATCAGATAGTGCCAATCGGGAAGCGGCTTGCCCGCGGCGCGCAGGCGATAGGCGCATGACTCCGGGAGCCAGTCGAGGGTGCCGAGGTTGCGCCGGTCGAGCTTCACGCAGTCCGACACCCGCTTCATCCGGTTCTTGTAGTCGAGGCACTGGCCGTTGCGCCGGTCGAGCAGCTTGCAGGCGACGTTGGTCGCGTAGAGCAGCCCCGTCTCTTCATCCTCGAGCTTGTGGACGCAACAGCGCCCGCAGCCATCGCACAAAGCCTCCCACTCGCCGCGATCGAGCGCGGTAAGCGGCTTTTCCCAGAAAGGCGGAAGGCTGTTCATGACAAGTCGAGCCTTGCTCTGCTAATCCCCGGCGATCAAGGCTTGATCTATAGGGGCTAAGTTCATGAAGTTGCTGAAGATCGCTTGCGCCGCAAGCGGACTGGCGCTGATTTCGACGCCGGTGCTCGCGCAGGATATCGGACCGGACAGCTACCAGTTCATCCAAGCGGTGCAGAAGCGCGACGGCGACAAGGCGACGCAGCTCATCGCCGACCACCCGACCGTCATCAATTCAAGGGACGGCAAGGGCGACACGGCCTTGATCATCGCCATCCGCGGCACCGACCACGACTGGACTGCCTTCCTGATCGGCAAGGGCGCGGATCCGAACCAGTCGGGCGCCGGCGGAGACACCCCGCTGATCACGGCCGCGCGATTCAGTTTCGACGATGCGGCCGGCTGGCTGCTCGACCGGGGCGCCAGGGTGGATGCCGACAACAGGTCGGGCGAAACTCCGCTGATCGTCGCCGTGCAGCAGCGCGACACCCGCCTCGTCCGGCTACTCCTCGACCATGGAGCGGACCCGGATCATACGGATGCCCTCGCGGGATATTCGGCGCGCGATTACGCCAACCGCGATCCACGCGCGCGCGACATCCAGAAGCTGATCAACGACAAGAAACCGAAGCCGGCGGCTAAGTAGCCTCGCCAAGCGACGGGTCGATCTGCGCGGCCAGCCGCCGCGCAGCCCGCCGCGCGAATCGCAAAAGTTCGGCCTTGCGCCGCGCCGGCGCCAGCGGACGATGCGTCGCCTGGCGCAGGATCGCGGCGTCGTAGCGATCCGCCACGATCAGGCCGGCGTCACCGGGAAGATAGCGCTCCTCCTCGAGAATATGCGCGAGGTGCGGCGGCACCGCCCAGAAGAAGCGGTCGCAATAATCCAGATAATCCGTCCACTTACCGTCGCCGACCAGGTCCGACTTTGCGACCTTGATCTCGACGATGGTGAAGCAGCCTTTCGAATCGATCGCCATCAGGTCGGCGCGGCGGCCGTTACGGAGCGGCATTTCGCAGATGGCGAAAAGATCCTGGCGGCAGAACAGTCGCGTCACGCCCCGCGCAACTTCCGCGGCAATCGGCGATTCATCGGTGAAGCAGGGAGACTCGGGCTGGCTGGCCATGGTCCCTTGCTAGAACAAAAGGCAAACGCAGCCAACGCCGCGCAAAGAAAAGGCGGGCGAGTCAGTCTCGCCCGCCGTCCACCCGCGTCGCTGAAATCCTAGCGGAAGAAGACGTGGTTGCCGATCGAGGCGACGCGCTTCAGGCGCCAGCCCGGCGAGACGTAGCGCGCATGGAAGAAGAGCGCGTTGCCGACCTGCGAGTCCTTGAGGCCGCCATCGACGATCTTCGCGATCGCAACGGCCGTCTGCCACTGGCGGTTGGAGTGATCGACGTGCGGCAGCGCCCGACCGTGAACGAACGAGAATTGGCCGCGCTGGAAGAGCACGCCGCAATAGGTCGAGGGGAATCGGCCGCTGCTCTGCGCGCGGTTGGCGATGACCTGGCCAACGCCGAGCTGGCCGGCCAGCGGCTCACCCTTCGATTCGAAATAGATGCCGGTGGCGAGGCACTCGAGCTCGTGGCTACCCGCATCGCCGCTGCGAAGGTCTGCGACCATCGCGGAAAGATCTTTCGACCGGTCGACGGCCACTTCGGCGGTCGCCTGGTCGTCGGAGACTTCAGGAGTCACTGCATCGGGCTGCGTCAGTTCGGGCTCGCCATTCGGATCGATCAACTCTGGAACGGAAGCGTTCGTCAGAGTCGTGCTTGCGACGGAGACCATTGTCTCGTTTGCAGGTCCAGCCTGGGCCGGAGCCATCGACGTGGCGGTGAGCGTGGCACAAATGAGCAACGCGGTGCGAAAAGAAGCCAAAACAGAAACCATAACCGTGCGGTGGATCGCAGAAAATCAGTCGCATTTACTTGCGAATACTCGCGCTCGCGCTGACCCTTGATCCCCCGTCTCGCGTGGCATCCTCGGAAATTGGCCCCGAGAGAATGCCCCCCGCTCTTGTTGTTGACGGAGGTTTCCCCGCGTCGGGTTAAGGGGTCAACCCAAGGCGGTCGTTTCAGCGATGAATCGTTCCGGCGCTGCGATATCTAGCTCTATCGCCCAAAGATCCTCGTCGAATCGTGTCCTGCGGGCGACGAATTCGCTTACCTCTTGGGAACTTGCCGAATCACCGGGTCCGACGACTTCCCAGCGATAACCCGAACTAAGATCCAGGATTCGCTCGAGGCAGGCGACGTGGCGTCCCCGGCTGGTCACCAGCAGCAACAATGAGCCTCTGTCGGGGTCGCCCCTTCGAATCACGGTGCCGAAGTCGCCGGACGCAGAAGCACGCCTGAGGATACCGGCGGCCTCGAGGTGGGCGGGAAGGCGGTGGGTCAGGCGGCGTCCCGTTCGTCGGCGCCCATGAGCACGGCGGCAAGCGCGTCGCGGCTTCGCGCGCCGCGCATCTTCTCGAGCGTCGCCGAGTGGCGCGTTACCCGGCTGATCGCCGCAAGGGCTTTCAGATGCTCGGCGCCGGCATCTGGCGGAGACAGGAGGAGGAAGACGAGATCGACCTTCCGACCGTCGATCGCCTTGTAATCGAGCGGCTCGGACAGGCGCGCGAACAGCCCGTAGATGCGATTGAGGCCGTCGATCTTCCCATGGGGAATGGCGACGCCCTGGCCGAATCCGGTTGAGCCGAGCTGCTCGCGCTCCGACAAGCTCGCCAGTATCGCCGCCGGGTCGAGCCTCAGCTGCTGCCCGGCGAGGGTCGCGAGCTGCTGCAACAGCGCCTTCTTGCTCCCGCCCGGGAGGCCGGTCTTGATCGCGTCGAAGTCCAGGAAATCGGAAAGGTGCATCACTGACTCGCTGGCGCGCGGCCAGCGAGCCGCGAGCTTCAAAAACCGCAGTTGGGTTCAGGCCTTGCCGGGTTCCACCCAGCCGATGTGTCCGTCCTCGCGCCGGTAGATCATATTGAACGTTCCTGTCCCGCTGTTCTTGAACAGCAAGGCCGACGTGTTGCGGAGATCCATCAGCATGACCGCGTCGGAGACGCTCGCTTCGGGAATATCGATTCGCGTCTCGGCGACGATCGTCGGATGCGTATCCTCCTCGTCGTTCGCGGTGACCGGCTGCGAAAAGATCGTGTAGCCGGCGTTCTCGGTATAGACCTGCGCCTGGCCGTCGACCTTGTGATCCTTCAACCTGCGCATGTAGCGCCGAAGCTGCTTTTCGATCCGGTCGGCCGCGCCGTTAAACGCCATCTGCGGCTCACGGGCGCTGTGCGAAGCCTTGAGCACGACGCCCTGCAGCACGGGTGCGACAATGTCGCAGCTGTACCCGTTGTCTGCGCCGCGCCCGAAGGTCACGTTGGCGCCGACGGCTCTCGAAAAATATTTCAGGGTGATCTCGGCCATGCGCTGCTGCGCATATTCATGAACCGATTCGCTTGTATCGACTTGATGGTCTGCGACCCGAACGTCCACTAGACTGCTCCTTTCGACCCGGGCCGCTTAGGACCCGCGAAAACCCGCCGTCAACAGACGCCGGCGAAGCGCGACCACAGCGGGTTAACGAGTTGAGCAATAAACGCGCGGTGGCGTTCGAGTTCCTCCGCTGCCGCCGAATGAGGCCGCGCAGGACGGGGTTCCCGAACCGTCACCGGACGAGACGCCTGTTGAACATTGAGAGCCGCCGTGTCGGCGACCAGGCCGAGACCGATCTGGCGGCCACCCGTCAGCTCGACATAGACCTGTGCGAGCAGCTGGGCGTCGAGCAGCGCGCCGTGCTTTATCCGCTGGCTGCGGTCGATCCCGAAGCGCATGCACAAGGCGTCGAGACTGTGCTTCGCGCCGGGATGCTTCGAGCGGGCAAGCGTCAGCGTGTCCACCATCCGGCTCATGCACACCGACGGCTTCCCGCACCGCTCCAGCTCATGATTGAGGAAGCCGAAGTCGAACCCCGCATTGTGGGCGACCAGCGGCGAATCCTCGATGAAATCGAGAAGCTCCTCAACCTTCTCCGAGAAGAAGGGCTTGTCGGAGAGGAATATCGCGCTGAGCCCGTGGACGGCTTCCGCCTCGAACGGCATGTCGCGCTCGGGATTGAAATAAGCGTGGAAGTGCCGACCGGTCTCGACACGGTTGAAGATCTCGATGCACCCGATCTCCACCATTCGGTCGCCGCCAGCTGGATTGAGCCCGGTGGTTTCCGTGTCGAAGACGATTTCACGCATCGCGCCGATTATCCTCGCGAGCCGAGGCCGAGGCAATCGAGAATGTCACGGACCTGGCGCTCAGTTGTGGATAGGTCGGTGCCCGTATCAACCACGAAATCGGCGCGTTGCCGCTTCTCCGCATCGGGCGTCTGGCGAGCGAGGATGGACTCAAGCTTGGCGGCGCCCATGCCTTGCCGCGCAAGCACCCTCGCCCGCTGAACCTCTGCCGGCGCCGAGACGACGATGACCTTGTCGAACTCCATCTCGCCGCCGGTTTCGAACAGCAGCGGGATTTCGAAAATGAGAGCCGGCATGTCTTTATGCTTGTCGATGAACGACTGTCGCCAGTCGCGCACGGCCGGGTGGACGAGCGCCTCGAGCGCGGCGAGCTTGCTTCGGTCCTCGAGCACGATCCGCGCGAGGATGTCGCGGTCGAGCGTTCGGGAGCGGACCGTCCCCGGGAACATCGCACCGATTTTTTCGACCAGCGCGCCTCCCGGACCCTGCAATTCGCGAACGACGGCGTCGGCGTCGAACACCGGCACTCCGGCTGCCTCGAACATGCGGGCGACCGTCGACTTGCCCATGCCGATCGAGCCCGTGAGCGCGATCTTGATCATGAGGGCAGCAACCCGCGCTCGCGAAGTGCGCCGAGTAGAGGGATGAGCGGCATGCCGAGGATGGTGAAATGGTCGCCGTCGATACGCTCGAACAGCTGCACGCCGCGGGCCTCCAGCCGGAACACGCCCACAGTGTAGCCGACCTCGGGCCATTCGGCATCGAGATAGTCGGCAATGAATGCTTCAGAGAGTGGACGAACCTGGAGCGTCGCGGTTTCGACATGAATCCAGTCGAGCGTGCCGCCGTGCGCAATCGCGACTGCGCTCGTCAGCAACATCGGCTTGCCGGAAAAGAAGCGGAGATGCTCCGCTGCTTCCTCGCGATCGCGCGGCTTGCTGAACAACCGCCCGTCCGCGCTCACCACGCTGTCGCTGCCGATTACCCACTCGCCTGGGATGCTGATCGCTTTCGCAGCCGCCAGCCGTTCGGCAATATCCCGCGCGTCCGACAGGCCGAGCTTGAGCTCGTCTTCGTCGACGGCCGGCTTCACTGCCTCATAATCGACGCCTGCTGCATCCAGCATGTGCCGGCGGATCGAGCTGGTCGAAGCGAGGATGAGGGCCAACGGAACAACCTTGTGGAAAAGTGGAGTAGCAACGCTAGCGCGCCGCTGGGGAGCATCTCAACCGGCGAATTCCGGGGCGGCCCAGCCGGTTCATGCCAAGATTCATCCACGGGGGCGGAATCAATCCCCAGCTTGTGAATCATGGGCGCGAATCGGACCGACTCGTGGATTGCAAAGGGGCGGCCTCTAACGGCGCTTGTTGGCAATTTCGGGAGCCGCGCCTAAACCCCGCCATCCCGCGACCAATCACAACATCAATCTTCTTCTATTTATATATAAAGGAAGAGAAGAGGGGTGGCTTCGATGCCTTCCGAACGTCCGAACACGCGCGCTGAGAAGCCCTTGCTCTCCGTGCTCAGGGGAGAGCGGTGCGACCCGCCGCCGATGTGGATGATGCGCCAGGCTGGGCGCTACCTTCCCGAATATCGCCAGCTCCGACAGGAGAAGGGGAGCTTCCTCAATCTCGTCTATGAGCCCAACGCCGCGGCGGAGATCACGCTGCAGCCGCTCGAGCGCTTCCCTGAGCTTGATGGGGCCATCCTCTTTTCCGACATCCTGATCGTCCCGTTTGCGCTCGGACAGAACCTGACTTTCGTCGCGGGCGAGGGACCGCGCCTGACGCCGCCGCTGGCCGAAAGCGGGATCGAGGGCCTGACCTCTTATCCCGCGCGCCTGGACCCCATCTACGAGACGGTCAGGAAGGTTCGCGGCAGGCTCGGCGCGTACAAGACCCTCATCGGCTTCGCAGGCAGCCCGTGGACGGTCGCGACTTACATGGTCGCCGGGCAGGGAAGCCGCGACCAGGGCGAGACGCGGCGGTTGGCTTATTCCGACCCGAGCAGGTTCGGCGCGATCATCAGCCGCATCGAGGACGTCACGCTCGATTATCTGTCGGCCCAGATCCACGCCGGCGTCGAAGCGGTGCAGCTGTTCGATAGCTGGGCCGGAAGCCTGTCGCCGGCCCAGTTCGAACGCTGGGTCGTCGCGCCCACCGCCCGGATCGTATCCAAGCTGCGCGATCGGCATGCCGACGTTCCGATCATCGGCTTCCCGAAAGGCGCCGGCGGCAAGCTCGCTGCTTACGCCCGGGAGACGGAGGTTTCGGCGCTCGGCCTGGACGAGACGGTCGATCCGCGGTGGGCGGCGAAGGAGCTACCGAGCGGCCTGCCCGTGCAGGGCAATCTCGATCCGCTGGCGCTGCTCGCGGGCGGCGACGCGATGGACGCCGCAGTGCGCCAAATCCTTGACGCGTTTGCCGACCGCCCTCACATCTTCAATCTCGGGCACGGCATTCTACAGGAGACTCCGATCGCCCATGTTGAGCGCCTGATTGCGCTGGTGAAGGGGGACAAGTGAGCAACCTGTACGGCTTCCTTGGCCCTGCCTATCTGTGGGTGAAGGCAGCACACGTCACTTTCGTGATCTTCTGGCTCGCCGGCCTGTTCCTGCTGCCGCGTTTCTACGTTTATCATCACGAGACGGCGGTCGGCTCGCCCGAAGACCGCGCGTGGATCGAACGGGAATCGAGGGTCCGCTCGATCATCCTCACTCCGGCGATGATCGTCGTGTGGATCCTGGGCCTAATGCTCGCCTTCAACGTCGGTGCGTGGGACCAGGCCTGGTTCCATGCGAAGCTGGCCTTCGTGATCCTGCTGAGCGCCTACCAAGGCTGGCTCGGCGCCTACGGCAGGAGACTTGCGCGCGGCGAGCGGCCGCTGTCGAACAAGGCGGTGCGCATGATCAACGAAATCCCCGGCGTCGCCGCGGCGATCATCGTCGTGCTGGTGATCGTCCGACCATTTTAGTCGTCTCGGCGCTGCGGCTGATTGACACCGGTCGCCGCCAGACATACCTCGGATCGCGACGGCTCCCGGCCAGTTTCCTTAAATTGCCGCCTGCCGTTCCCATCTGCGGCGTCCTGCCGCCCTCGGCTTTTTGACCAGTTCAATTTAACGGGCTCGAGCGCAACTCCCCAAGAAAAGACCGATTTTATGCATTTGAAAGATTTGAAAAAGAAAACGCCCGCCGACCTCGTTGCAATGGCCGAGGAGATGGGTGTCGAAGGCGCGTCGACGATGCGCAAGCAGGACCTCATGTTCTCGATCCTGAAGGTTCAGGCCGAGAATGGGGTCGAGATCATGGGCTCCGGCACCATCGAGGTGCTGAACGACGGCTTCGGATTCCTCCGTTCGCCGGAAGCCAATTACCTCGCTGGTCCGGACGATATTTACGTCGCGCCGTCGATCGTCCGGCGCTTCGGGCTTCGCACCGGCGACACCGTCGAGGGCGAGATCCGCGGGCCCAAGGAAGGCGAGCGCTATTTCGCGCTGACCCGGGTCACCACGATCAACTTCGACGATCCGGAGACCGTCCGTCACCGCGTCAACTTCGACAATCTGACGCCGCTTTATCCTGACGAGAAGCTGAAGCTCGATACGCTCGACCCGACCATCAAGGACAAGTCGGCTAGGGTGATCGACATCGTCTCGCCGCTCGGTAAGGGCCAGCGCGCGCTGATCGTCGCGCCGCCGCGCACCGGCAAGACCGTCCTCCTCCAGAACATCGCCCGCGCGATCACCGACAACAATTCGGAGGTGATCCTCATCGTGCTGCTCATCGACGAGCGGCCGGAGGAAGTTACCGACATGCAGCGCTCGGTGAACGGCGAGGTCATCTCCTCGACCTTCGACGAGCCGGCATCGCGCCACGTCCAGGTCGCCGAGATGGTGATCGAAAAGGCCAAGCGCTTGGTCGAGCACAAGAAGGATGTCGTGATCCTGCTCGATTCCATCACCCGCCTCGGTCGCGCCTACAACACGGTCGTCCCGAGTTCAGGCAAGGTGTTGACCGGCGGCGTCGACGCAAACGCACTACAGCGTCCGAAGCGCTTCTTCGGCGCCGCCCGCAATATCGAGGAGGGCGGCTCGCTCTCGATCATCGCCACCGCGCTGATCGACACCGGTTCGAAGATGGACGAGGTCATCTTCGAAGAGTTCAAGGGCACCGGTAACAGCGAAATCGTGCTCGACCGCAAGGTCGCCGACAAGCGCATCTTCCCGTCGCTGGACGTCGGCAAGTCCGGCACCCGCAAGGAAGAGCTGCTGGTCGAGCAGGGCACGCTCACCAAGATGTGGGTGCTCCGTCGCATCCTCATGCAGATGGGGACGGTCGACGCGATGCAGTTCCTTCTCGACAAGATGAAGGACGCCAAATCGAACGAGGACTTCTTCGCCTCGATGAACCAGTAGGCGTTTTGCCCGATGCTTGAGGGCTTCGACTTCGGCGCGATCTTCACCGCCGCGGGCCTCGCCAAGCTCGGGCAGATCATCATCGGCGACCTCACGATGGCCGGCGACAATGTCGTCATCATGGGGTCGCTCGCATCCGGCCTTCCGCCTCGCGAGCGCAAGAAGGTGCTGATGTTCGGCGTTGCGATGGCGCTGGTCTGCCTGATCTTCTTTGCCGTCATCGCGACCCAGCTGCTTCGCGTTACCGGGCTGGTCTTCGCAGGCGGCCTGCTACTGTTGTGGGTCGCCTATAATATGTGGCGTGAGGTTCATCCTCGCCGGAGCGCCGACGTCGACGATCCCGACACGGAAGCGATCGAGGGTCCGCCGGCGAGCAAGACATTCCTGCAGGCCGCGATCGCAATCACCGTCGCCGACCTCAGCATGAGCTTGGACAACGTGCTGCTGGTCGCCTCGATCGCGCGCGACAATCCGGCCTTGCTCGTTATCGGCCTCAGCTTCTCGGTGCTCTTCATGGGCTTCGCGGCCAATTACGTAGCAAAGCTGATCGAGCGCTATTCCTGGCTCAACTATATCGGCCTGGCCGTCATCCTGTGGGTGGCCTGCAGTATGATCTACGAGGGCTGGGTAGGCGGCGAACATGTGTTGGGCTTGAGGCACGTGCTGGCGTTCGGCTAGCGCACTTCCCATGGACCTCTCGGTCATTCCGTCCGGCGCGCTCGCGGCATTCGTCCAGATCATTCTGATCGACATCGTCCTTGCCGGCGACAATGCGATCGTCGTCGGCGCGCTTGCGGCGGGCCTTCCTGCCGAACAGCGCAAGAAGGTTATCATGATCGGCGTCGCTGCGGCGCTCGTGCTGCGCATCGCTTTCGCCCTGATCGTGTCCCAGCTGCTCCAGATCGTCGGGCTCATACTTGCCGGCGGAATCCTCCTGCTTTGGGTCGCATGGAAGATGTACCGCGAGCTCCGCCACAAAGGCGAAAGCGCCGGGTCGGCCGAGGTGCCCGGCGACGAGCATTCGGGCCTAAAGCCCGCCAAGAGCTTCGCCAGCGCGGCCTGGGGCGTCGCGCTTGCCGACGTCAGCATGAGCCTCGATAATGTGCTCGCGGTCGCTGGAGCGGCTCGTGAGCACCCTTACGTGCTCATTTTCGGCCTGATCCTGTCCGTGGTGCTGATGGGCGTCGCGGCTAACTTCATCGCCCGTTACATCGACCGCTACCGCTGGATCGCGTGGGGAGGGCTGCTCGTCATCCTCTGGGTCGCCTGCAAGATGATCTACGAAGGCGCGGGCCACGTTGCGCCGGTGATCACGCCGCTGTTCACCTGAGGCCGGATGGCCAGCGACACCATCTTCGCACTCTCGAGCGGCCGCCCCCCCGCGGCCGTGTCGATCATCCGCATCAGCGGGCCGGAGGCCCAGGCCGCGGCGCGCTCGATTGCGGGGAAGCTGCCGGAGCATCGAATGGCCGCGCTTCGTGAGCTGCGCGATCCGGCGTCCGGGGAGTTGCTCGATGAAGCACTCGTCCTACGATTCAACGGGCCCGCAAGCTCGACAGGCGAAGACGTGGTTGAGTTCCAATGTCATGGCGGTCGGGCCGTGGTGGAGGCGGTCCTTGGCGTCTTGACGTCATTCAAGGGCTTACGGACCGCGGAGCCCGGGGAATTCACCCGCCGGGCCTTCGAGAACGGGCGCATCGATCTCACCGAAGCCGAAGGCCTCGCCGACTTGGTCGAGGCCGAAACCGAGACCCAGCGCAAGGCCGCGCTGGCGCTCGCGGAAGGCGGGCTGAGGAAGCAGGTTTCAGCGTGGCAGGAACAACTGCTCGCATTGTCCGCACAGGCCGAGCGGGCGATCGACTATGACGAAGAGGATGCGGACATCGATCCCGCGCTGCAGCAGGGCTGCGGCACGCTCGCAGGAGAGCTTCGGGCGTGGCTTGAGCGGCCGCGGCTGGAGCGGCTGAAGGACGGCGTCCGGGTCGTCGTGGCCGGTCCTCCAAACGCGGGAAAATCCAGCCTTGTCAATGCGTTAGCTGGTGAGGAACGAGCGATCGTCACCGATATACCGGGGACGACTCGCGATCACATCGAAGTCCCGCTGTCGCTCGGCGGGATTCCGATTCTCCTGACCGATACCGCCGGCCTTCGCGAGTCTGCAGATGTGGTGGAGGCGATTGGGGTCGCCCGTGCCGCCAGGCTCGTCGAGGCTGCCGATGTGATCGTTTGGCTCGGCGAAACGGATTCAGCCCCCGCTGCCCATCTGCGGACGATTCGGGTCCGAACAAAAGCCGACTTGGTTGAACCGGTCGAGGATGGCGGATTGCTGAGCGTTTCGTCGGTCACGGGGCAGGGGCTTGGTGAACTTGCCCGGGAGATCGAGGCTGCGGCGCGCTCCATACTGCCTGGCGAAGGGGCCGTCGCTTTGAACCGGCGCCACGCCGCCCTGCTGGATGAAGCCGCTCGGTCGCTTGAAGAAGCAGAGGGCGACGACGACGTAGTTTTGATCGCTGAGGGTCTTCGAATCGCGCGTTCCGCTTTCGATCGCATCACGGGCCGCGCCGGAGTCGAGGATGTTCTTGATGCACTTTTCTCGCGGTTCTGCTTGGGAAAGTAATGTGTTCTTGCCCAAGTGTTTCACGTGGAACGCTCACAGGCTAAGACGAACCAATGCATGACGTTCTGGTGATTGGTGCTGGCCACGCCGGCTGCGAGGCTGCGACCGCCGCAGTCCGTCGCGGCGCGCGCGTAGGGCTGCTCACGTTCCGCGCCGAGGACGCAGGGCAGTTGTCGTGCAACCCCTCGATCGGCGGGGTCGGCAAGGGCCACCTCGTCCGCGAGCTCGACGTGTTCGATGGCCTCATGGCACGCGCCGCGGACCGCGCGGCGATTCATCGGCGTATGCTGAACCGAAGCAAGGGCCCCGCTGTGTGGGGTCCTCGAATGCAGGCTGATCGCAGGCTTTATCGCGCAGCGGTCGCCGAGCTGCTACGAAAGAGCGGGGTCGACGTGGTTACCGCCGAGGCCCTGCGCCTTGTCGTTCGGCAGGGACGCGTCGAGGGCGTTGAAACTAGCGCCGGTACGATGGACGCCCGCGCCGTGGTGATCGCCACGGGGACGTTCCTCAATGCGCGGATGTTTATTGGAGAGGAAGTGCTTGACGGCGGCCGCCGCGGCGAATGCTCATCGCTGGTCCTGGCCCGGCAGATTCGCGAGGTTGGCTTGGGACAAGGGCGCCTGAAGACAGGAACGCCGCCGCGCTTGAACGGTCGGACAATCGATTGGGCGCGGCTCGAAGAGCAGCCTAGCGATCGGGATCATTGGAGCATGTCGACGCTCAAAGATTGCCGTTTCGTTCCGCAGCTAGCGTGCGCGATCGCGCGAACGAATTCCCAAACCCACGACATCATTGCAGCGAATTTTGCGCGCTCTCCGCTCTTCGCCGGGGCAATTGGGGGGAGGGGTCCTCGCTATTGTCCGTCTATTGAGGACAAGGTTAAGCGGTTCGCCGATCGGGATTCCCATCAAATCTTCCTCGAGCCCGAGGGCGTCGACGATGCGCTCGTCTATCCGAACGGCATATCGACCTCGCTCCCCGCGGATGTGCAGGAGCGTTTCGTGCGGAGCGTGGGGGGCTTGGAGCGAGCCGAGGTCGTGCGGCCCGGCTATGCCGTGGAATATGAGTTTGTGGATCCGCGCAAACTCAACCAGACGCTTGAGGTGCGGGGCCTCCCTGGGCTTTTTCTGGCGGGCCAGATCAACGGCACGACGGGTTATGAGGAAGCGGCCGCCCAGGGACTTGCAGCTGGATTGAATGCGGCTGCGGTTGCGCTGGACTTGGACGAGGTGCGGTTCGACCGTCGGACATCATATATCGGCGTTATGCTCGATGATCTCACCTTGCACGGGGTCAGCGAACCCTATCGGATGATGACCGCCCGCGCGGAATATCGGCTTTCGCTGCGTGCCGACAATGCAACGACGCGCCTCGGGGCAGCCGCCATTTCGGCTCGGTGCGTGTCCGAGCGGAGGCGCGAGCAGATCGAGCGGCATCTCGCGCGGCGTTCGGCGAGCGACTGGGCCGACACGGAAGAGGGGCGTGCCGACGACCTGTACCGCCCCTATGTCGAGCGCCAGGAGCGAGAGTGGGCGACCGTGCAACGCGACGCCTCCGTCTGGATTCCGGCTGAGCTCGATTATGCGGCTGTCCCCGGCCTTTCGAATGAAATGGTCGAGCGGCTGCGCGGTGCTCGGCCCGAAACCCTCGACCAAGCGTCAAGGATTCCGGGTGTGACGCCGGCCGCTTTGTCGGCGCTTTACGTGGCAGCTGCGCGGCCCGCCGCGTGATCGGGAGATTGGATAGCGCCGCGGGGCGTCCTGTTTCACGTGAAACATTCGAAAAACTCGAGCGGTACGTCGCGCTTCTTCGCGACGAGAGCGCGCGCCAAAACCTCGTTTCGGCGGCGACCTTAGAGCAGGTCTGGGAGCGCCATATCTTCGATTCGGCGCAGCTTATTCGTTACGAACCGCAGCGAGGCGCGACATGGATCGATATCGGCTCCGGGGCTGGTCTGCCCGGAATCGTGGTTGCCTGCTTAGTCGAAGGACCGGTCACGCTAGTGGAACCACGGCGTCTTCGTGCGGATTTTCTCCACAGACTCGTCGAATCGCTCTCCCTGAAGGCGAGCGTCATCTGCGGAAAGGCCGAACGCGCAGAGGGAAAGTTCGACGTGATCACGGCCCGCGCAGTCGCCTCGCTCACTCAATTGCTGAAGATATCCGCGCATCTGTCCACAGGAAATACCGTTTGGGCGCTTCCAAAGGGTCGGAGCGCGAAGCAGGAACTGGTGGAAGCGCAAAGGTCGTGGCAAGGTATGTTCCGTGTGGAGCCGAGCGTCACCGACGGGGATAGCTTTATCGTCGTCGGGACCAAGGTGAGGGCAAGGAAATGATCCGCATCGCGGTGGCCAACCAGAAGGGGGGCGTGGGAAAGACCACGACCTGCATCAACCTAGCGACAGCGCTCGCTGCAATCGGCTGGCGCGTTCTCCTGATCGATCTCGATCCGCAGGGGAATGCCTCCACGGGCGTCGGCGTAGCTGCATCGCAGCGCAAGCAGTCCAGCTACGACGTGCTAATTGGCGGCGCCTCTGCTGTCGAGGCGGCGATCCCGACGAGGGTTCCCCGCCTCGATCTATTGCCGGCAACGGTCGACCTGTCCGGCGCCGAGGTCGAGATGGTCTCGCTTCACGATCGGGCTCACCGCCTGGACAAGGCGTTGAGCGCTACCCCGCCAGGCCGCTGGGACATCTGCCTGATCGACTGTCCGCCGTCGCTGGGCTTGCTGACGGTCAACGCGCTCGTCGCGGCACGGCATCTGCTCGTGCCCTTGCAGTGCGAGTTCTTCGCGCTTGAGGGTCTCAGCCAGCTCTTGCAGACGGTCGAGCGAATCCGGGTCGCCTTCAATCCCGAGCTCTCGATCCTGGGAGTGGCGCTGACAATGTTTGACCGCCGTAACAATCTGTCGCAGGCCGTTGCCGAGGATGTTCGTGCGTGCCTCGGCGATGCCGTGTTCGAGACGGTCGTGCCGCGCAACGTGCGTCTGTCGGAGGCGCCTAGCCACGGCCTGCCGGCGCTTATCTACGATCTGAGGTGCCCGGGGTCGGAGGCATATGTCCGCCTTGCCCGCGAGCTCTTGGGTCGGCTTCCGCAACTTGCCGAGGCTGCATGAGCGCCGATCGCCCGCAGAAGGGGCTCGGCATGGGCCTCCAGGCGCTTCTCGGGGAAGCGGCGCGGGCGCCGGCGCCTGAGGGACAGCAGGCAGAAAGCCGTGGCGGCGTTCGCGAGATCGATATCGCGCGGATCCGCCGGAACGCGGATCAGCCGCGCATCCATTTCGACGAAGATGCGCTCGAGGAGCTTGCGCGCTCGATCCGTGAACGCGGCGTTCTTCAGCCGATCCTGCTCCGGCGCAACGGCGAAGATTATATGATCGTCGCCGGCGAACGGCGCTGGCGCGCGGCGCAGCGGGCACAGTTGCACTCGATCCCCGCGATCGTGCGCGACATCGATGAGTCGACGGTCGCCGAGCTGGCGCTGATCGAGAACATCCAGCGGGAGGATCTCAACCCGCTCGAAGAGGCGGAGGGCTTCAGGCAACTCATAAAGCGGCACGGCCACACGCAGGACGGCGTGGCGCAGCTGGTCCACAAATCGCGGAGTCACGTCGCCAACCTGCTCCGGCTGCTGGAGCTACCGGAGTTCGTCAGGCAGTCGCTGTTGCGAGGCGATATCAGTATGGGCCATGCCCGTGCGGTCGCTACGGCCCCGGACCCCGAAGCGCTCACTCAGCTGATCGTCCGCAAGGGGCTGTCAGTTCGGCAGGCGGAAGACCAGGCGCGTCGCGAAAAGGAGCGCGCTGCGCCCGGCAGCGACATCGGCCGTGCGAGCGCACGCAATGCGGTCAAGGCCGCAGACGCCGACATCCAGGCGCTGGAGCGCCAGCTCGGCGACATTCTCGGCCTGAAGGTTCAGGTCGGCAACAAGGGGCAGGGAGGCGTCGTGACGCTCCACTATTCGAGCCTCGACCAGCTCGACATGATCTGCCAGCGCCTGTCCGGCGAGCCGATCTAGGCTGCCCGGCTGCGCGCCTTCCGGGCGATGGCGAGCAATTCCTCACCAAGAGCTTCACGCGGCGGCGAGTCGCTGAACAATAGGCTGTGCTCGAGTGCGCCGGCCCGCTGCGCGATGGTGGCGAGATCCTCTGCCGACCAGCGGTCCAACATCGCCTGAACTCGCTCTTTGTCCTTCCAGAACAAGGCCCTGCCGAATGACGCCATGACGGAGTCCATCCGTTCGCCCCGCTCCACGCGGGCGCGTGCGGGGGCTAGCATCATGATGCGCCTCTGGAGCGACCGCACCGCGGGAATTGCTTCGGATCCACCGGCTGGAAGCTCCGTAATGGCCTGCGCTAACTCGGAAAGATCGCCAAGCAGCGCCATATCGGCGAGGCCGAGGAAGTCGCCCTCGGCGCTCGCGGCACCGACCGCATCGATCGCCTCTTCCTCGAGTTCTTTTGGCGCGTTGGTCGAAGCGCCGGCGTACAGCGCGAGCTTCTCGAGCTCTTGCGCGACCAGCGCCTGATCATTTCCGCATGCGTTCGCGACCCGCGCGGCTAGCGGGGGACTCACCTTCAGGCCCACACGCCTCCCGAGATCCGCAACCAGTCGCGCTGCGTCTTCGTCTCCGGGCAGGTAGGCGGTGTAGGCCAGCGCCTGCGGAGAGGCTTCGGCGAGCTTGAGCAAAGCCGACGATTTGGTGAGGTTGCCCGCGATCGCCGCGACCGGACTCTCGACAGACTCGGCGCCGAGCAGCGCCTGCACCGCTTCAGCGATGTCGTTGGTCGCAGGTTCGATCCAGATGAGGCGGCGCTCACCGAACAGGCTGAGGGCGGCGGCTTCGTCGACGAGTTGCGCCGGGTTCGTTTTCAGCGCGGCGGCCGAGATGCCGAACTTGGCGGCGCCGAGCGCCTGGAGCAGCCGAGCCGCGAGCGCGCGAGACTGTCCCTCGTCGGGGCCACAGAAGAGATAGAAACGAGTCTTCGGATCGGGCTGGTCGACGACGCGGCCGATTGATCGCTTATCGCCCTTCACTGGCGGTGCGTCGTGCGCGCCGCGTAGATCGCGAGGCGTGCAACGATCTGGTCGGCGACGATCCCCGACAGGTTTTCCAGCGATGTCTGCTCCGCGGCGACGGTCGCATATTCGCTGCTGACGACGTCCACGCTGGCGTCTGAGCCGGCCGTCTCGTCGAGCAAGACCATGCCATTAGTTATGTCCACGAGCTGGTAGCGCGCGCGCAGCGTCCGACGCTCCTGGGTCGCGGCGCGGTCGGCGCGGAGACCGTAGGAGGTGATGTTGTCGTCGAGCGTCACGTCGAGCCGATAGCGCGCGGTGTCGCTGCCAGACTCGCCAAGCCGGTCGATCAGCTTAGTACGCACGAGCCAGCCCGGCTGACCGGGAATCGGGCCGACTTGGACGGTCCGAAGAAGACCGGCAACCTGGCCCCCGGATCCGCCGCCGTAGAGCGGATGAAGTCCGCACGCCGAAAGCAGGAGGAAGAGGGGTATGAGGCCGAGGCGCCGCATCATGCGACGATATTCACCAGCCGGTCGGGGACCACAATGATCTTGCGCGGCGTTGCGCCGTCGAGCTGACGCTGGACGTTGCTGGATGCGAGGGCGAGAGACTCCGCAGCCGCACGGTCGAGCCCCCGCGGCGCCTGAAGCGTATCGCGAAGCTTGCCGTTGACCTGCACCGCGAGCGTCACCTGATCATCAATCAGCAGCGCCGGGTCGTGCGCCGGCCATGGAGCTTCGGCGATGATCCCTTGCCCGCCCAGCAGCGACCAGCATTCCTCCGCGAGGTGCGGCGCCATCGGGGCAACCAGCAGGAGCAGATCGCGGATCGCTTCGGAGCGCGTCGCTGAAGGCTTCGCCTTCTCGATTGCCGACGTCAGCTCGTAAAGCTGCGCCACCGCTTTGTTGAACTGGAGCCCGTCGATGGCTTCGGCGACGGCAGCGATCGTACGGTGAAGCTTGCGCTTGAGCGCCTCGTCGTCACCCCCGGCTTGCAAGGCGTTGTTAGCCAGTCGCCACACACGCTGCACAAAGCGCGATGCGCCTTCTATGCCGGCTACCGACCATTCGAGGTCGCGCTCCGGCGGGCTATCCGAGAGCATGAACCAGCGCACCGCGTCGGCGCCATATTCGGCCAGGATCGGCTCCGGATCCACCGTGTTGCGCTTCGACTTAGACATCTTCTCGACGCGGCCGGGTGTCACCGGCGCGCCGCTTTCGATGTGCACCCAGTCGTCGCCGTTACGCGTTACCTCGTTCGGGCTCAGCCAGCTGCCGTCTCCGGCGCGATAGGTCTCGTGCGTGACCATTCCCTGTGTGAACAGGCCGGCGAACGGCTCGGCGATGCTGATCTTGCCGATGCGCTGCAAGGCGCGGGTCCAGAAGCGCGCGTAAAGCAGGTGAAGGATCGCATGCTCGACGCCGCCGATATATTGCGCGACCGGCAGCCACTCCTCGGCTTCGGCAGCGTCGAACGGCTGGTCCGCCGGCTGGCTCGCAAAGCGCATGAAGTACCAGCTCGAATCGACGAAAGTGTCGAGCGTGTCCGTCTCGCGCACGGCCTCGCCGCCGCAGCTGGGGCAGTTCACATGCTTCCAGGTCGGATGGCGGTCGAGCGGGTTGCCGGGGGTCTCGAAGTCCACGTCCTCCGGAAGCGTGACTGGGAGCTGGTCGCGGGGAACCGCAACGGCGCCGCAGTTCGTGCAGTGGACGATCGGGATCGGCGTGCCCCAGTAGCGCTGGCGCGAAACGCCCCAGTCGCGGAGGCGGTACTGAACGGTCCCGCGGCCCCAGCCCGCCTCTTCGGCGCGGCGGATGACCTCGGCCGACGCCTGCTCGGTCGTCAGCCCGTCGAGGAAGCGCGAATTGACCGATACGCCCGGCGCACTCTCGGCCTCAGCGCCGATCGGTTCGGAGGCTACCTCGGTGCTTGCGGCGACAACTCGGCGAATCGGCAGCTGATACTGCTTCGCAAATTCATAGTCCCTCTGGTCGTGTCCAGGAACGCCGAACAGCGCGCCGGTGCCGTAATCCATGAGTACGAAGTTCGCGATATAGACCGGCAGCCGCCACTCGGGGTCGAGCGGGTGTGCGACCTCGAGGCCCGTCGCGTAGCCCTTCTTCTCGGCGGTCTCGATCTCCGCCGCGCTTGTGCCGCCCGCCTTGCACTCGGCGATAAATTCCGCGGCCTTGGCATCCCTCCCCGCAACCGCCTGGGCGATCGGGTGATCTGCCGCGACCGCAAGGAAGCTCGCGCCGAAGATCGTATCCGGTCGAGTAGTGAAGACCTCGACCTGGTCGATTCCGTCCACCGGATTGGGCAGCCTGAAGCGGAACTGCAGCCCGCGGCTCTTGCCGATCCAGTTCTCCTGCATCAGCCGGACCTTCTCAGGCCACTGGTCGAGGCCCTTGAGCCCTTCGAGGAGATCGTCGGCGAAGTCGGTGATCTTCAGGAACCATTGCGAGAGCTTGCGGCGCTCGACGACGGCGCCCGAGCGCCAGCCGCGGCCGTCGATCACCTGCTCGTTCGCGAGAACGGTCATGTCGACCGGGTCCCAATTGACCTCGCTCTCCTTGCGATAGACGAGCCCGGCGTCGAACAGGTCGAGGAAGAGGGCCTGCTCGTGACCGTAATAGGCCGGATCGCAGGTCGCGAGCTCCCGGCTCCAGTCGAGCGCGAAGCCGAGCCGCTTCAGCTGCTCGCGCATCGTGGCGATGTTCGCCCAGGTCCATTCGCCCGGATGCACCTTACGCTCCATCGCCGCATTCTCGGCCGGCATGCCGAAGGCGTCCCAACCCATCGGGTGAAGCACTTCGTGCCCCTGCATGCGCCGGAATCGGGCGATGACGTCGCCCATCGTGTAGTTGCGCACATGCCCCATGTGGATGCGCCCGGACGGGTAGGGGAACATCTCCAGCACGTAGGTCTTGGGCTTGTTACTGTCGCTGTCCGCCGTGAAACAGCCGTCCTCGGCCCAGCGCGCCTGCCAGCGACGATCGGCTTCGGTCGGGTCGAAACGCCCGTTGCTCATGCGCTGGTTCTTAGCCTGGAACGGCGGCGCGGCGGAGGTCGCGGGCGCGGGTCAGGATGATGTCCTCGAGCTTCTGCACGGTCGCAGCCGCGACCGGAGCATCGACCCACACACCGTTCTGGTTGACTTGGCGCGCGGCCGAGACCCGCAGAGCGTCGGCGCGGAGGTCCGGATCGAGGACCGCGACGGTCAGCTTCACCCGCTCGCCCGGCGCGCGCGGGTTCGTGTACCAGTCGGTGATGATCACGCCGCTATTGGGGTTCGCCTGGAGAAGCGGCGCAAACGAGACAGTGTCCACCGCAGCGCGCCACAGGTAGCTGTTGACCGCCAGCGTCGTGACGTTCGAAGGCGCCAGCCGGTTCGGAACGGAGCGGTTGTGCGCGCAACCCGAGACGGCAAGAGCGGAAAGAATGATTGCAGCAGCAGTCGAGTGCAGGCGGTTCATCGGCGGTCCTTGGTCAGACGAGGCTTTCCCCGGGCGTTATAGCGCCGGCCTTCCTCTCGCAAGCGCCGCCCGTTGCGGAACAACTATGTGCCCCGGAGGCAACAGGAGATGAACGAATCGACTCCGCTCATGGAACCTTCAGCTTCGAACGACTATATCGAGTCGTGAACAGGGAGAATTGCTCTTGCTGAGTCTCGCGAAGAGAAGGGAAGCCAAACTGGCTGCGGCGGTCGCCGCGGCCGGTCTTGCGCTGACTCCCGCGTTCGCGACCAGCACGGGCAAGAAACGGCCGCCGGCGGTTTCGCTGAGCCTAGACAACCTTTCTTCCTTCACGCCTGCCAATGCAGATCCCAAGCTTGCGGCGGCGCTTGCAGGCAAGAGCCTTCCGCTCACCGATTTCAAGTTTACGCCGGCGCCGGCCAAGGGACGGCCTTCGCAGATCCGCGTCGCGATCCGCGCACGCGTCGCCTCGCCGTCGCAGAGCGCCTTGGCGCAGGTCAGCGCGCCGCCGGCTGCAGCCGTTACGGCGCTCACGCCTGCTAGCTACAATCTTGGTGTTGCTGTCGGCTGGAGGCGCTTTGCCGTCTCGGGCGACGTGGCCAAGGTGAAGAGCCCTGACCCGGCAATCGGCGGGCATGAGAGCGCGGTCGTCGGAGTCAGCTATTCGCTCAAGAAGTTCACGGGCCGCGTCGCGGTCGGTGCGGACAAGACCGACGGGCATCCGGTTCCTGCCCTTCGCCGCGGCGATACCTACTCGCTGGACGTCGGCGGATCCTATTCGCTGTCGAAGCGCGTCGCGGTCACTGGCGGAGTTCGCTACAATTTGGAGCGCGACCGCCTGACGGCTCTCCAGGATAACCGGCGCGACAGCCAAGCCGTCTACATCGGCACCGCCTTCAAGTTCTAAACGCCGAAATCCCGGCCCAGCCGCTGAAACCCAACGCCCCCAACGCAGCGTAGCGTTTCCGATTCATCCCGCCGAGCGCCAGCAGGCGCCTGCCGCCAAGCCGGGCGAGTGCCGCTGCGCGCATCCTCGGGATCGGCTTCCAGTCGGGGTGCGTCGAGGTGGTATGGAGCGGCGACAGGAAGATCAGCGGCGTTCGCTGGAGCATCGCCTCGCGCAGCTCGCGCGCGTTGTGAACGCGCCGGGCGGTCCGCGGCCCTTCTTCCACAAGCACCAATCCGCGCCTCGCGGCGAGCTGTCGCGCTAGCCTCGCCAGCGCCGGCGCCACGGGGTCCAACAGCAGTACGCCCGTACCTGGCGGCAGGCGGGGCGCCGCGCTCAGCCCCGCATCGTCAGTGACGATCATCCAGGCGGTCGGGGTGGTCTGGCGGGGGCGCATCGCGCTTTCTATAGCCCGTCGCGTGAGCGGTGCCGCCGACAGAAGGAAAGCGATCCTCGAGCGAATCGCGCGCGCCGCGGCGGCGGCGAAACGCGATCCCGCCGACGTCCAGCTGATCGCCGTCAGCAAGGGGCGCTCGCCCGAAGAGATCGAGCCGCTGATCGAGGCCGGGCAGCACGACTTCGGAGAGAACCGCGTACAGGAAGCGCTCGCGAAATGGCCTGAGCTGCTTGCTCGCAACTCCAATGTCAGGCTGCACGCGATCGGCAGGCTGCAATCGAACAAGGCTGCGGAAGCGGTTAAGTTGTTCGACGTGCTCCACTCGGTCGACCGGCGGTCGCTGCTCGATGCGCTGGCCAGGGAAGCCGAGAAAACGGCCCGCACCCCGACACTCTATGTCCAGGTCAATATCGGGGAGGAGGAGCAAAAAGGCGGCTGCGCGATCGGCGACGTCGGCGAGCTCGTCGAAGCCGTCCGGTCATCGCCCTTGCCGCTCGCCGGACTGATGGCGATCCCGCCGCTCGGCCTCGAGGCTGCGCCATTCTTTGCGCTTTTGGCCAAGCTTGCCCGACGGCATGACGTCACAAGTCTAAGCATTGGAATGTCTAGCGATTTTGAGGCCGCCGTAATGCTGGGCGCGACGGCGGTCCGCATCGGCACCGCATTGTTCGAGGACGAATGACCAGGTTCGACGCGATCATTTTCGATTTCGACGGCGTGCTGCTCGAGAGCGAATTTGAGGGGAGCACTATCCTCGCAAAGCTGCTCACCGACCTCGGTCACCCGCACGAGGTCGAGGACGCGCTGAAAAATTATGTCGGGCTGAGTGGAAAACACTTCATCGCGGCGGTCGAGCGGCGGATCGGCGCTGAACCACCGCCCGAATTCCACCGCCGCATGAAGGCGGAAGGCGCGCGGGCGATGCAGGAAGGCATCGAGGCGGTCGCGGGGGCAATCGACTTCGTCCGCTCGCTGCCTGCCGAGCTGCCCAAGGCCGTGGCATCGTCGAGCTCTACGCAGTGGATCCGGACGCATCTCGAGCATCTCGGCCTCAGCGGCGCTTTCGGAGATCACATCTACAGCGGCCACGAGCATGTCGAGCGCGGCAAGCCGGCGCCGGATATCTACCTGTACGCGGCGGCTCAGCTCGGCGCCGACATTCGCCGCTCGGTGATCATCGAGGATTCCGAAGTCGGGGCCACGGGCGCGCTCGCTTCAGGCGCTACGGTGATTGGATTAGCGGCCGGCGAGCACTGCCTGGACGGCCACGCCGACATGCTTCGGGCACTCGGCGTCGAGCATATCGCGCACAGCTTCGACGAGGTCGCCCGATTGCTGGGCCTCGCTCAGACCAGCAGGTGACCGCTCTTCTTGCGCTTGGTCGCGAGATAATCGGCGTTGTGGGGATTCGCCGGCATCTGGTGCGCGACGCGTTCGGCGACCGCGATTCCCGCGGCCTCTAGCCCGGCGACCTTGTCGGGATTGTTGGTCAGCAACCGCACACGATCGATGCCGAGCGCCCGGAGCATCGCCGCCGCGTGGCCATAATCGCGCTCGTCGTCCGCGAAGCCGAGCCGGCGGTTGGCCTCGACCGTATCGAGGCCGCGATCCTGCAGCGCATAGGCGCGGAGCTTGTTCGCAAGGCCGATCCCGCGCCCCTCCTGACGGAGGTAGAGAAGCACGCCGCCTCCCGCCGCGCCGATGATCCGCAGCGCTTCCTTGAGCTGAGGCCCGCAATCGCATTTCAGCGACCCGAACACGTCGCCGGTGAGGCACTCGCTATGGAGCCGAATGAGCGGCGGCTTCCCGCCGAATGCGCCGATGACGAGCGCGACATGCTCCTCGCCATCGTCGGAGGCGCGAAACGCGACGATCTGCGTCGGCGGCATGTCGTCGAGCGGTAGCTTCGCGCGCGCAACGAGCTCGACGGAAGGGTAAAGCCGCTCGCGCAAAATGTCGTCTAGCGCGACTTTTGGGTCCGATTCGGCTGGGTCCAGGATCCACAAGGCCGGCAACAGTCCAGCCGAGCGCGCGAGGGCAAGCGCCGTTCGAGCGGTGTCCACGCAATCGTCCGTGACCGGATGGAATGGTCCGAGCGGTGCCCTGTCGAGGTCGCGCCCTGCATCGGCAATAGCGAGCGCGGCGTCCTGATCGAGCCAGGACGCTCGCTCGATGATCACGGGGGCGTGCGGGTCGGCGGCGTCACGCTCGTTCGCGAGCTTCAGGGCCGCGCCGCGGTTGCCGCTGATGATGAGCCGCGAGCGATGATCGGGGTCGCGCAGATCGAGGAGCTGCTGGGTCGTCGTCTCGACGGCGGCAATCGTGAGATCCCGATCGCCGGCAAGCCGCACCGGGCGGCCCGACCGCAACATGGCGATCGCTGTTCTGGTCGCCGAATCGGCGCTCAAACCTCAATCTCGCAGATGAGCGGGACATGGTCGGACGGGCGCTCCCACTGGCGGCAAGGCTCGAGCACTTCGTGCGCCGCCACATGGGCGCCGAGGTCGGGTGAGCACCACATATGATCGAGGCGGCGGCCGCGGTCGTTCTTGGTGAAGTCGGGCGAGCGGTAGCTCCACCAGGTGAAATTGCGTGTCGGCGCCGGGATGAAGCGGCGGCCGATATCGACCCAGTCATGCGCCTGCTGGAGACGGGCGAGCGCTTCGACCTCGACTGGCGTGTGGCTGACCACCGTAAGCAGCGCCTTGTGCGACCAGACATCGCATTCGAGCGGAGCAACGTTGAAATCGCCGACGATGATGGTCGGCTCGTTGAGTGCCTCCGACCAGCGGGTCATGCGCTCGATGAAGTCGAGCTTTTGGCCGAACTTGGGATTGAGCGCGCGGTCGGGCGTGTCGCCGCCCGCCGGCACGTAAACATTCTCCAGCCGGATCCCGCATTCGAGCCGCGCACCGACGTGCCGCGCTTCGCCATTGTCCTGCCAGTCGTGCTTGCCCGGATCCTTCAGCGGTACCCGGCTCAGGATCGCGACGCCGTGATGCATGCGCTGGCCGTTCAGCTGGCGATGAACATAGCCGTGGCGGTCGAACAGTTCTGCAGGAAAGATGCCGTCCAGCACCTTGGTTTCCTGAAGGCACAGGATGTCCGGTTGCTGCTCGGCGATCAGGCGTTCGACCAGTGCGGCGCGCGCGCGCACGGAGTTGATGTTCCAGGATGCGATCTTCAGTTTCTTGGCCACGACCACCGCTTAGCCTGACAGAACCGATATGAAAAAGGCCCTCGCTCCGGGGGCATGGAGCGAGGGCCGACCAAGCGTTCGTCACGCGAGGGATTCTGCGACCCAGGTAACAGGGGGAAACCCCAGGTGTTTGCAGAATCGAGCTTTTCTATACGCTTATGCGCCTGACAGTGGGATGAACAGGTCGCAATTTGAAACGGTTATCGGCTATTTTCTCTTTTTCGGCGGGGTGAAGGTGAAGGCCGTTTCAGGCACCCCGACATTGTAGCGGACGTTCGACAATTTGACCGTCGTCCGGTGCCCTTGCGGGTCGACCGCGGTCCATCCGTACATCTGCAGGCCGCCCGGCGCTGACGAGTTGCGCAGGAACGCGAGCGTCAGCTGGCCGTAGGAGCTGTTCTTGGCGCGGGCGACCACCACGCGCGGGTTGTCGCTCGGAAGGATTTGGGCCTTGCCGTTGAAGTCGGCGGAGCCGGACAGAAGGGCGCCGAGCGGCGTCTTGCTGAGCGGGTAGCTGCTCTTCTGTCCGACCTGATAATCGAGGAAGTAGAGGTTGCGGCCATCGGCGACGATCAGCAGGTCGCCGCTTCCGTACTGGAAGCGGACCTTGCCCGGGCGCTTAAGCTGCATGGTGCCCGCTGCCGATCGTCCGCGCGAATCGGTCTGGACGAAGTCGGCAGCCATCGTCTGAACGCTGCCGATATGCGCCTTCAGCTTGGCGAGGTCGGCGGAATCCGCGGCGGCCGCAGGGACGGCGAGGACGACGACCGCCGGCACGATTGCGCGCGCGAGTTTCGTCGGAAAATACATGTCAAAGCTCCTGGATGAGTTCGCCGGGAAACTGGCGTTCGGCCATTGAATGCCTAGTGAACCTTACGGTTCCGAAGCATTCAGGCCTCAGATGGGGTGCCCGTCGGGATCGATCAGCACCTCGCGACGGCCGACATGATCCGGCTGGCCAACCAGTCCTTCCTTCTCCATTCGCTCTATGAGCCGGGCGGCGCTGTTGTAGCCGACGCGCAGCTGCCGCTGCAGGTAGGAGGTCGACGCCTTCTGGCTTTCGGCGACGATCTGGACGGCCTTGCGGAACAGCTGTGTCTCGGCATCGTCCTCGCCGCTCGGCTGGCCGTCGAACAGATAGCCGCCGTCCTCCGGCTCCTCGGTGACGGCTTGGACGTAATCGGGCGCGCCCTGCTTGCGCCAATGCTCGGCGACGGCGCGGACTTCCTCGTCTGACACGAACGGGCCGTGGACGCGCATGATCTGCTTTCCGCCTGGCATGTAGAGCATGTCGCCCTTGCCGAGCAGCTGCTCCGCGCCTTGCTCGCCCAGGATCGTCCGGCTGTCGATCTTGCTCGTGACCTGGAAGCTGATTCGCGTAGGGAGGTTGGCCTTGATCACGCCGGTGATGACGTCGACCGAAGGCCGCTGCGTCGCCATGATGAGGTGGATGCCGGCGGCGCGCGCCTTCTGGGCGAGGCGCTGGATGAGGAACTCGACCTCCTTGCCCGCGGTCATCATGAGGTCGGCGAGCTCGTCGACCACGACGACGATCTGCGGCATCACCTCATAGTCGAACTCTTCGTCCTCATAGACCGGCTGGCCGGTGTCGCCGTCATAGCCCGTCTGGATCCGCCGCTTGAGCTTGGAGCCCTTGCCGCGCGCCTCGCGCACCTTGGCGTTGAAGCTCGGCAGCGCACGGACGCCGAGGTTCGCCATCTTGCGATAGCGCTCTTCCATCTGCTCGACGGTCCATTTGAGCGCCCGGATCGCCTTGCCGGGCTCGGTAACCACCGGTGCAAGCAGGTGCGGGATATCGTCGTAGATGCTGAGCTCCAGCATCTTTGGGTCGATCATGATCATTTTGCACTCGTCCGGACCGTACCGGTAGAGCAGCGACAGGATCATGCAGTTGAGACCGACGGACTTGCCCGACCCGGTCGTGCCGGCGACGAGCAGGTGCGGCATGGGCGCGAGGTCGCCGATTACCGGATCGCCGGAGATGCTTTTCCCTAGGATCAGCGGGAGGGCCATGTTCTGGTCCTCAAACGCCTGGCTTCCGATCAGCTCCGACAGCGACACCATCTCGCGCTTGGGGTTCGGAAGCTCGATGCCGATTACGCTGCGTCCCGGAATGGTGGCAACGCGTGCCGAGAGCGCGGACATGTTGCGGGCGATATCGTCGGCAAGCTGGATGACGCGGCTCGCCTTGATCCCGCTCGCGGGCTCGAGTTCGTACATGGTCACGACCGGGCCGGGCCGAACCTCGACGATCTCGCCGCGGACGTGGAAGTCGTCGAGCACCGATTCGAGGAGGCGCGCATTCCGCTCCAGCCCTGCGCGGTCGATCTGCTGCCGGCTGTCTTTCGGCGGGGGCGCGAGCAGGTCGATGCCGGGCAGCTGGTAATTGTCGCCAAGCGCGAGGCTCGGTTGCGCGGCGGCCTTCCGGTCCTTGATCCGCCCTCCGGGAATGGGCGGCTTGGCTGGTTCCCTGACGGCGACAGTTGGACTCGATTTCGGTGGAGCGACAGGGATTGTGCGCTCTTCCCTGAGCTCCGTCGCTCGCGGCGCGGCGCGGCGCTCGCGTGGCTGGCGTTTGAACATGGCTCCGATCGATCCGCGCTCTTCGGCTGACAGGCCGATTGCAAGATAGCCGAGCGCGAGGCCGGCGAGAGCGAGGAGTAGCAGCGTCGCGAGCCGTGCCGGCCCTGCGATCGAAGGATTGGGAATCAGCGCGAAGGCCGAACTGAGCGCGTGGGCAGCGGCAAGCCCAAAGGCGCCGCCCCAACCGCCGGGGAGTCCCGAGACCGCCGAGGCGCTGGTGAGGCCGAGCGCGGTGCCCAGCAGGATCGCGCCAACGCCGGCAACCAGAAGCCCGCGTCCCGTCCGGCCCGCCGGCTCAAGGCGCAACATGCGCAGTCCGGCCATCGCCGTGACGGGGACGAAAAGCGCCGAGCCGATTCCGAAAAGCAGCAGCAATGCGTCGCTGAAATAGGCGCCAATGCTGCCCATCCAGTTCGTCGGTGGGCCGCCGGCGGCGGTGCTCAGCGAGGGATCGGTCGGGTTGTGCGTCGCCAGCGCGACGGCCGCGGCAATGCTGAGCAGAACTGTCGCGACGCCCCAGGTGCGCACGGCGAACCGGCGCACGGCGTCGGCAAGCGCCTCGCGCCAGTCAGGTGCCAGTTCGCGCTTCGGCGCGCGCGTGGCAACGGTCGCCATTTCCCACCCCCAGAATCTTTCCCAGTCGCGAGAATCCCCCACGCGGACTCTGCGGTCAAGCGAAGTCGTGGCGTCATTGCGACGAACGGGTTAGGGGCATGCCGTGGATCGGGCGGACGTGATCATCTTTGGCGGCGGGCTCATCGGACTGACGCTCGCTTCCGCGCTCGACGCCAGCGGCCTGACGACTATCGTCGTAGATCCCGCCGACCCCGCGCTGCGTACGGATTCCGCCTTTGACGGACGCACCAGCGCCGTTTCGTCGAGCTCGATGCGCATGCTCACCGCGATCGGGGTCGCCGACCACCTGGCCGAGTCGGGCTGCCCGATCCGCCGAATCGCCGTCGCCGACGGTCTCCAGCCTGGCGGGCTCCACTTCGATCCCGACGACGATGAGGCGCTCGGCTACATGCACGAGAACCGGCACCTTCGTGCGGCCCTCCAGGCTCGAGCCGAGGCCGGCAAGAACGTCTGGCTGGCTTGGAAGTCCAGGCCGGCGAAGGTCGATCGCGACGACACCGGCGTGGTCGTGTCGCTCGAGGACGGGCGCAAGCTGTCCGCGCCGATCCTGGTCGGTGCAGACGGCCGCAATTCGGCGACGCGCGATGCCGCCGGGATCAATGTCGCGCGGTGGAAGTACGACCACCAGGCGATCGTCTCGGTGCTCCGGCACGAGCATCCGCACGACCATGTCGCCTATGAGATTTTCTATCCGAGTGGCCCGTTCGCCCTGCTTCCGATGAACGACGATGCGCAAGGTCACCGTTCCGCGATCGTCTGGTCGGTACCGAACGACGATGCTGCCGGGTGGCTGTCGCTCAACGACGAAGACTTCGCGGCCGAGGCCGAGGCGGCGATGGGCGGCTTCCTCGGGCACATCGCCATGCTCGCGCCGCGCTCAACCTTTCCGCTCGGCTTCCATCATGCCGCGCAGATCACTTCGCAGCGGCTCGCGCTGATCGGCGATGCCGCCCATGCGATCCACCCAATTGCAGGCCAGGGCTTGAATCTTGGCTTCCGCGACGTCGCCGCGCTGGCGCAGGTCCTGGTCGAAGGCGCGCGCCTGGGTCTCGATCTCGGCGACAAGCAGCTGCTCGATCGCTACCAGCGCTGGCGCTCGCTCGACGCGCTGTCCGTCGCCTTCGCGACCGACACGCTGACCCGGATCTACGGGGTGCCCGGCAAGACTGCCTCTGCGATCCGCCGCTTCGGGATGGGCATGGTCGGCCGCATCTCGCCCTTGCGCGACCGCCTCATGAACGAGGCGCGCGGCACCAGCGGCGACCTTCCCCTGCTGCTCCGGGGGCTGCCAATCTAACTACTGGAGGGTCGGCTCGACCTCCACGCCGCCGGTGACGGCGACGCGGTGGAATTGCATCAGCTGAACGAGCAGGTCGGCCCGCTCGGCGAGCGTCGCCTGCTCGAGCAGCGCCTGTTTGGCGCCGACGTCGAAGGGCGCGACCTGCGCGATCGCATTCACCAGCATCTCGTCGTCGAGCCGGCTCACCGCCGCCCAGTCGACGGCGAGTCCCAGGGCATCGCCGAGCCGCCGCGCCTCGCGCTCCACCTCGGCGCGCTCGCCAAGCGAAAGCGGCGGCGGCTCCTCATCGTCGAAGGCTTGGATGTCGATGTCGGCGCAGCGATAGGGCGATCTCGTCTTGGCCTCGCTCACCAGCCGGAAGCGATGCGATCCCAGCAGCACGATGTTGAACCGCCCGTCCTCGAGCTCCTCGATGCTGACGATCTCGCCGACGCAGCCGGAAGCGTAGAGCGGCGCCTTGTTGTCCTCGTCGAGCTGCCGCGGCTGGATCATCGCGATCCGGCCGGAACCCTCGACGGCGTCGCGGACCATCTCACGGTATCGCGGCTCGAAGACGTGCAGCGGGAGCTGGCTGCGGGGGAAAAGAATCGCGCCGGGGAGCGGGAAAAGGGGGACCCGAATCGTCCGGCTCATGTGAAGAGGACCGCCGACAGGCGGCGACGCTGGGCACTCGACCAGGGGTCTTCCAGCCCCTGTGCTTCGAGCAACTGGAGGAAGCGCGTACGAGCAGCCCCCTCGTTCCATTCGCGGTCGCGGCGGATGATTTCGAGCAGCGCCTCGGCAGCGGCATCGCGGTCAGAAGCCATTTTCGCCGAGGCGAGCTCGAAGCGCGCTTCATGGTCGTCCGGGTTCGCCGCCAGTCGCTTCTCATACTCGCTGGTGTCGGCAGCGGGCGCGGCAGCCGCAACTTCGAGCGCGGCCCTGGCCCGGGCGATCTCCGGCTTCTTCGCCTGCTCTTCCGGAACAGCGTCCAGTAGGCCGCGCGCCTCGTCGACCTGCCCGCTTGCAATCAGCGATCGCGCCAGTCCGCCGACGACCGCTGGATCCTCGGGCGCCATTTCGCGGACCTGCCGGAAGATGCTCACCGCCCGCTCGGCGTCTCCCTCGTCCAGCACCTGCTCGCCCATCGCGACGAGCGGCTCGATCTCCGCCTGCGGCGTTGCGCCCTCGGCCTCGATCTTCAGCTGAGCGAGAAGCTGGTCGAGCACCTTCTTGAGCTGACCTTCGCTCCGGTAATTGGTGAGATCGGCGACGGGCTGGCCGCGGTAGATCGCGTAGACGGTCGGGATCGACTGGATCCGGAACTGCGCGGCGAGCAGCTTCTCCTTGTCGACGTCGATCTTGGCGAGCTTCACACCCTTGCCGGCATATTCGTCCGCGACCTTGTCGAGGATCGGTCCGAGCTGCTTGCACGGGCCGCACCACTCCGCCCAGAAGTCGAGGATGACCAGCGCGGTCATCGACGGCTCGATGACGTCCTTCTCGAACCGTTCGATCGATTCGCGTTCGGCTTCGGTGAGACCCAGCGTCGCCACGGATTTACGCACTCCTACTAATCGCGGCGGTCCATATGGGCCGGAGGACAACGGGCCACAAGCGTATCGCGGGAGTGAACGCTCTTCGCAGCCGATTCGTGGCGCTCATCCGCGCCAAGAGCTTGCAAAGCCCAAAGTCGGCTGTTAGCGGGCGCGCTCCAGCGGCGAGGAATCGCCGCATTTCCGGCCGAGCGGGCGTAGCTCAGGGGTAGAGCACAACCTTGCCAAGGTTGGGGTCGAGGGTTCGAATCCCTTCGCCCGCTCCAGCCGTCTCACAATATTGGTGGATCATCCGGCGGCGCTTTCTGCGCCGCCGTGATGGGACTATGCGTTCGTTCCGAACAGAGGTCCGCATGGTCGAACAAGCTGAGCTGAGCCGTCCCGAAACCGCGAAGAAGATCCAGACCGTCGACCCGGCCACGGGAGAGTCGGGCCGCAGCTACGATGAAACGTCTTTAGACGATGCGCTCGCCGCGGCGGCGGCCGCTCATCAGGCATTCCTCAAGTGGCGCCGGACCAGCTTCGCCGATCGGTCCGCAGTCCTTCACCTGGCCGCCGACATCCTCCGCGCCCGCAAGGAGGAGTTTGCGCGATTGATGACCGAGGAGATGGGCAAGCCCCTCACCGACGGCCGCGCAGAGGTCGAGAAATGCGCCTTCCATTGCGACTGGTTCGCCGATCATGCGGAAGGATCTCTCGCCAACGAGCCGGTCGACTTCGACGGCGAGGAAGCGTTCGTCACCTTCAACCCGATAGGCGTCGTGCTGGCGGTGATGCCGTGGAATTTTCCCTTCTGGCAGGTTTTCCGCGCGGTCGCCCCGGCATTGATGGCCGGCAACGGCATGCTTCTGAAGCACGCCAGCAACGTGCCCGGCTGCGCGCTCGCGATCGAGGAGGTGCTCCATCAGGCGGGCGTGCCGCGCGACCTGTTCCGGACGCTGCTGCTGCCGAGCCGCGAGGTCGAGGCACTGATCAAGGACGACAACGTCGCCGCCATCACGTTGACGGGCAGCGTCGCAGCCGGACGCAGCGTCGCCACTGCCGCGGGTTCGGTGCTCAAGAAGTGCGTGCTCGAGCTTGGCGGTGCGGATGCCTATGTCGTGCTCGAGGACGTGGACATCGAGGCCGCCGCCAATCTCGCGGCAAAGGCGCGGATGGTGAACGGCGGTCAGAGTTGCATCGCCGGCAAGCGCTTCATTGTCGTCAAGCAAATCCTCGAACGGTTCGAGGAGGCGCTGGTCGCCGCGATGGGCGCCTACGAGATGGCCGATCCAATCAAGGAGGAGACCAAGCTCGGGCCTATGGTCAGCGAGAAAGCACGCGACGACATCCACAACCAGGTCACCGTAAGCGTCGCCAAGGGCGCGCGGCTCTTGCTCGGCGGGAAAGTCCCCGATAGGCCCGGCGCCTGGTACCCCGCCACCGTGCTCGCCGACGTCCGTCCGGGCCAGCCCGCACATGACGAGGAGGTGTTCGGGCCGGTCGCGGCCATTATTGCCGCGGAGGACGAGGCTGACGCCATCCGGATCGCGAACGACAGTGAGTTCGGTCTCGGGTCAGGCGTGCTCACCGCGGACATCGACCGCGGGCGCCGGATCGCAGCGCAGGAGCTCGAAGCCGGCATGAGCTTCGTCAACGAGAATGTACGCTCGGACCCGCGAGCGCCCTTCGGCGGCGTAAAGCATTCCGGCTACGGGCGCGAATGCGGCGCGTTCGGGATCCGCGAGTTCGTCAACATCAAGACGGTGCACGTGAAGCCGCAGGGGGCCTCGGTCGGCGGCAAGACCGAATAGACCTTAGCCGCCCTGCCGGAACCATTTGGTGAGGATATATTTGGTCCCGCGGCGGACCTTCATCCCCTGGTGAAGGGTCGCGGGGTTTGGACGTCCGTCGGGAAGCAGGTTGTTCCAGGCTAGCAGCTTGCCGCGTTCCGGCTGGATCGTCTTGCCGATCGTCTTGAAGCGCGTCGCTCCGCCGTCCTCGGGCTCGTTGAGATAGATCATGGCGGTCCAGGTGCGCTGGCCCCGCTCTGCGGTATGCAAATAGAAGTCGTAGCCGCCCGGCTCGAACGTATCCGTGTGCGCCCTGAACTCCTGCCCGGGCGCATAACGCTGGCCCTGGATCGGCTCGCTCGCGTCGAGCGGTAGGCCGAGCAGCGCTGCAATCTTCGCATCCACTTGCCCGACCAGTGGATCGCGCCAGTCGAGGTCGCAGGTCTCGCTCGTCCGGAAGTTGGCGATCCCGACATCGTCGGCGATCTCGGAAGGCCGCCGCCGCTCGTCGATCCGCTCGATCAATGCTGCACAGGTCTCCGGATCGAGAAAGTCGCGGACGATGAACAGCTCGAGCTCGCGCGTCGGCACGCGCTGCACGCCCGGCGCGGCTGCGAGGCGAGCCGCCGGGCTAGCGGCGCCCGGCGGCTCGGCTGCTTCCGCCATACATGCGGTCGTGCTGCTCGATCACCGCGCGGGTGACGTTGCTCATCAAGGTCATGCGCACCGGCAGCGGGGTCGTCGTCTTCTTGATCATCACCGCCACCGCATAGCTCCTGCCGTCGGGCGCGGTCAGGATTCCGATGTCGTTGTAACCGGTCTGCACGCCGCCAAGTTCCTGGCCGGTGCCGGTCTTGTGATTGAGCGTCCAGCCGGGCTGCAGGCCGCCTTTTAGGCGGTTGGGCCCGGTGTGCGTGTGGCTCATCACGTCGAGCAGGTGAGCGGTCGATTGCGGCGACAGGAGCTCGCCGCGCTTCAGCGCAGCCAGAGCGTTGACGATCGCGGCCGGCGCGGCGCCGTCATAGGGGTCGGCGATGTAGCGGTTGAAGGCCGCACTGCGCCTCGCGGGGGGCAGCTGGTCGCGCACTTCGAAGAACTTGCCGCCGATCGCATAGGCCTGCGACCAGGTCAGGCCCGCGACCTTGCTCTGCATAAGCCGCTCGCCATTGGCGAAGCGGATTGCGCCGAGGCCCTTGCGCGCGATCATCGCACGCACCGCCGCCGCTCCTCCTACCGAGCGCATCAGCTTGTCGTTTGCCGTATTGTCGCTCGTCGTGATTGCCCTGGTCAGGAGATCGTCGAGCGTCGTCGTGTAGCTGCCGGCCTGCAGAACCTGGGCGGCGATCGGCTGGTGGAAGAGCGTCAGGTCGTCGCGGGTCAACGTAACGCGGTCGCCGAGCGTCACCCGGCCGCGGTCCACCGCGTCGAGCGCGGTGATCGAGACCCACAATTTGCTGACGCTCTGCTGGGGGTAGAGCTCGTGGTCCTTCCAGCCGGTCTCCCAGGCCTCGTCGATAGACCGGACGGCTATCCCGATGCGGCCATTGAAGCCTTGGCCCAGCGAATCGACCTGATTGCGGATGTAGGCGGGGGCAGGAACGGTCGGTTTCGAGGCGACCTTGTGATGCGTCGCCGGCTTGGCATGAGCCGCCCGGGTAACGGCCGAGGCGCCGACCTGCGTTGTAGCGACGACGACCAAACCAAGTCCCAAAGCCCTGCCAACTGGCGTCATGACCCCACTAATCCCCCGACTTTGCATGCATTGCCAGAAGCTTAGAGACTCGCATCGAGCAAGTCGCTTGCCAAGTCCGTGGATCAGCGCGGTGCGTTCGGCTGTGGCATGAGCGCGGCAGACTCGATCTCGTCCAGCGCTCGGTGGGAAGCAATGTAGCGGCGCGCCTTGCCGATCCAGTCGCCCGCCCGGGACGCGCCGGGCAGGCGCATCGTCTCGGCGAGCGCTTCGTCGACATTGCCCGAATCCAGTCGTTTGCGAGCTCGCTCGTAGCGCGCTTCGGGATTGGCCGCGGGGCGGCTGACCGAATGGAGCTCGACCATCGATCCGAGCTCGCGGCGGAAGTTCGTCCACCAGCTGTCCTGCGGGCCGCCGCTGCGGAGGTCTGACCCAAGGGCGTCATATTCACTGACCAGATCGTCGAGACGGACCGGCTGGTGCGAAGCGGTGACGATGGTCGCCACCGCCGCGCGGTGCTGGGCGCCGAACCGGTCGACGAGGAGATTCTCGAGGTAGCCAAGCGCGACTCCGCGGTCGATCGCGCGCCGCGCCGCGAAGGCGACCACCAGCCCATCGGCCCGGCCGGCTGAGCCCTCCGCGCGTTCAGTCGCATTTTCGACCGCGGCCAGGCGGTTTTCGAGGCTTGCGATGCGCTGTTGCTGGACCGGATCCTGCGCCTGCGCCGGCGCCGCGGCGGGCGCTGGCTGCGGGTTCACGACCACGGGCTTGGGCGTGAGGGTCACGGGCTGCTGCGAGGGAAGGACGCCAAGCACTCGAGCCGCGGGCTGGTAATGGGCGAGCCCCCAGGTCGCCGCCGCGGCGCCGACGATGACGAGCACCAGCGCGACCAACAGCCGCGCGCCCCATCCCATTCCCGTGCGAGTGCCGTTCATTTCGGGGGCGAGTTGTTGCACAGCCTTGCGGCAAGGGCCAGCAGCGCGTCGTCGTTCGGCTCCTTAGTCGCTTCAATAGCTTGCCAGCCGGTGCCTGCAGCCTCAGCAGCGGCCTCGCTGATAGCGGCGACCGCGACCGAGCCACGTTCCGGCATTAGCTGCGCGAAACGGCGGCCCGCGCGCGGGGAATGGACGAGCGCGACACTACCCCTCGCAACGCTCAGATCCGGGTTTTCGACGGCCACCGCCTTGTAAACCGGAATAAGCGTGATCTCCTGTCGCGCGTCCTCGGGCTCGCGCCTGTCGTCGCCGCAGAGGTGGAGTAGCCTCGCATCCGGTTCGATCGACCCGAGCAGGCGGTCGACGCCGGCGTCACCCGTCGCGGCGATATCGAAACCGGCGTCGCGCGCGGCCTGCGCCGTTGCCTCGCCCACAGCATAGACGCGCAGCCCTCGAAGCTTTGCAAGATCGTCGCCGCCGTGGCGGATGGCGTTGGCGCTGGTCAGGAGCAGCGCGTCAAAACTCGCCGCCTCGGGGGCTTGCCAGCCCATGGGCTCAACCTCGAACAGCGGGACAGCGACGGCCTCCAGGCCCTGCTCGCACGCGCGCTTCACTGTCGCGCTGGCGCCCGGCTCCGGACGCAGGACGAGCAGACGCCTCATTCGGGTGAGAAGAGCCTCCGGATCGATTCCGGCGCTTTGGCGAGCAGTGACCGGGCCAGCTCCTCCGGCGTGTTGAGCTCGCCGCAGTCGAACACCGCCCGGTCCTCCACCATTTCGGCCCCGTCCTCGCTGAACAGCTGCCCGCGCATCCTCAAATCGCCGTCCTCCAGCACGCAGAAGGCCGCGACCGGCGACGCGCAGGAAGCGCCCAGCGCACGCGTGAACGCCCGCTCCGCCATAACGCAGTCGTACGTGATCTGGTTGTTGACAGTGCTGAGCACGCTTTGCGTTCGCGTGTCGTTGCTCCGGCATTCGATGCCGATCACCGCCTGGCCGGGGGCGGGGAGGATAACTTCCGTCGGAATCGCAGTTCCCGCGTCGATGTCGAGCCGCTTCAGGCCCGCGCAGGACAGTAGCGTCGCATCCACCTTGCCCGATTCGACGGCCTTCAACCGCGTCTCGACGTTGCCGCGCAGCGTCACGATCTGAAGGTCCGGCCGCAGCCGCAGCAGCTGCGCCTTCCGCCGCGGCGACGAGGTGCCGACGACCGCGCCCTGCTTAAGCGCGTCGATCGACGTCGCGCCGATCAGGCGATCGCGCACGTCGCCGCGCGGGCGCACCGCGGCGATATGGATATTCTCGGGGCGGACGCTTTCGACGTCCTTCATCGAGTGGACGCAGAAATCGACCTCGTCCTCGAGAAGCGCGCGGTCGAGCTCCTTGGTCCACAGCGCCTTGCCGCCGATCTCGGCGAGCGGCCGGTCCTTCACCCTGTCGCCGGTCGTCGTGATCTCGACGATCTGCACCCAGCCGTCGGGCCAGCGCTGCGACGTCTCGATCGCCGCCGCCACCTTGCGCGCCTGCGCCAGCGCCAGCGCCGATCCGCGAGTCCCGAGGCGAAGTCCCTGCATGCAACCACCCCTAGTGCAACTGAGGAGGATGAGGCAAAGGGCCGCGCACGAAATGACTTTATTGCCATCTGTGATCCTGGGCCTCGAATCCTCCTGCGACGACAGCGCCGCCGCGCTGGTGACGGCCGACGGGCAGATTCTGGCGCAGGCGGTGGTCGGCCAGAACCAGGCGCATCAGCCATACGGCGGGGTGGTCCCGGAGATCGCCGCCCGAGCGCATGTCGAGATCCTTCCCGACCTTATCACGCGAGTGCTCGGCGAAGCGAAGCTGTCGGTTGACGACGTCGACGCCATAGCCGCGACCGCCGGCCCGGGCCTGATCGGCGGCGTCATGGTCGCACTCCTCGCCGGCAAGGGGCTCGCGCTTGCGGCGGGGAAGCCGCTGATTGCGGTCAACCATCTCGAAGGCCACGCGCTCAGCCCGCGCCTCGTCGATCCGGATCTCGCCTTTCCTTACTTGCTGCTGCTGGTCTCGGGCGGGCACTGCCAGTTGCTCGAGGTCCGCGGAGTCGGCGATTACCGGCGCCTTGCGACAACGATCGACGATGCCGCGGGCGAGGCGTTCGACAAGGCCGCCAAGCTGCTCGGCCTCGGCTATCCCGGCGGTCCGGCCATAGAAGAGTTAGCCAAAGGCGGCGATGCGGGCGCCGTTCGGCTGCCGCGCCCCCTCGTCGGTTCTGGTGAGCCGCATTTCTCTTTCGCCGGGCTGAAAAGTGCGGTCCAGCGCGCCGCCGCCTCGGGCGATTACCGGCACGAGGATATTGCCGCGAGCTTCCAGCAGGCGGTGGTCGATTGCCTGGTCGACCGCACGCGGCTCGCGCTCGGCAAGAGCGATGCGCCAGCGCTCGTCGTCGCCGGCGGAGTCGCGGCGAACGGCGCCATCCGAAGCGCTCTTGCCGCGCTCGCGAGCAAGCAAGGCCGGCGGTTCAGCGTGCCGCCGATATGGCTCTGCACCGACAATGCGGCGATGATCGCATGGGCGGGGGCCGAGCGCCTTGCTGCCCACCTCACCGACGATCTCGACGCACCGGCGCGCGCCCGCTGGCCGCTCGACGCGAGCGCCGAGAAGGTCCGCGGCGCGGGTGTAAAGGCATGAAGCTCGGGATCATCGGCGGCGGCGCCTGGGGCACGGCGCTCGCGCAAGTGGCTTCGGCGAGCAGCCAGGACGCCTTGCTGTGGGCAATTGAGCCCGAGGTCGTCACCGCGATCAACGAGCGGCAGGAGAATACGGTCTTCCTTCCGGGCATTCCACTCAACGAGTCTGTTCGGGCGACGGGTGACATCGCCGAGCTTCTCCATTGCGATGCCTGGCTCGCCGTGACGCCGGCGCAGCACCTTCGCTCGGTCCTTGAATGCGCGCCCCAGTGCGACAAGCCGCTCATCCTCTGCTCCAAGGGGATCGAGGAGAGGAGCGGCCAGCTCCTCCACAAGGTGGCGAAGCAGGTTTGTCCCCGCGCTCCGATAGCGGTTTTGTCGGGACCGACCTTTGCTCACGAAGTGGCCAAGGGATTGCCGACGGCGGTGACGCTCGCCGCCGAAGACCTCGCCCTCGCCGAGCGGCTCCGCGAGCGAATCGCGGTGCCGGCCTTCCGTATCTACGTTTCCGACGATGTCGCGGGCGCCGAGATCGGGGGCGCGGTCAAGAACGTGCTCGCCGTTGCCTGCGGCGTGGTGGAGGGCAAAGGGCTGGGTCAAAACGCCCGCGCCGCCTTGATTGCGCGAGGCTTTGCGGAAATGCGCCGGTTCGGCCTCGCCTTCGGCGCGCAGCGTGAGACGCTGTCGGGGCTTTCGGGGCTCGGCGACCTCGTCCTCACCTGTTCGTCGACCAGCTCACGCAATTATTCGCTCGGCCTCGGCATCGGCGAGGGCCGCTCGGCGGCGGAGCTTCTGTCGAACCGCAAGACCGTCGCCGAGGGTGCCTTTACCGCCCCCGTGCTCGCGCGGCTGGCGCGGGAGAAAGGCGTCGACATGCCGATCGTCGATGCGGTCGACGCGCTCGTCGCTGGCCGGGCCAACGTCGATCAAGTGCTCGACGCTTTGCTGACCCGGCCGCCGCGCGCCGAAGGCGCTTAGAAATCGATCGCGATGCCCTTCTTTTCCCAGTCGCCGTAGCGGGCGGGGTCAAGCTTCTGCTCCTCGCCGGCGGGCGGGATCGCCTGCTCGACGGGCTCGGGCTCCGGCACCGGCGGGGATGGGCTGAGATATTCCGGGGCGTCGAGGTGCTTCGGGCGTTTCATGGAGCCAAGATGGCGAGCAGGGTTTCCAATGCCAAGCGTTGAAGGGTTGCCGGCGAGGCGCGCCGCGCTGCAGGTCCTCGACGCCGTGCTTCGGCGCGGTCACACGCTGGAGGCCGCCGGCGCGCATATTCGCGGGCTCTCGGCGCCCGACCATGCGCTCGCGCTCGCCATTGCAGGCGAGGCGCTGCGCCGCCTGCCGGACCTCGACGCGTTGATCGACGGCGCGACCCGGCAGCGGCTGCCGGACGACAGCAAGGCGAGGATGGTTCTGCGCTTGGCCCTCGCGCAGAAGATCGGCCTCGGAACGCCCGAGCACGCGCTGGTCGCGACCGCGCTGCCGCTGGTCGATGGCGGGCCGCGGCGGCTCGTTCACGGGGTGCTCGGGACCTTGCTCCGGCGCGGTGTGCCGGTCAGAGATGCCCCGCGATTGCCCGACGCTGCGGAGGAACGATGGAGCGCCGCCTGGGGTGACAAGGTTGTCGAGGCGGCGCGCCGCCAGATTGCGAAGCGCCCGCCGCTCGACCTGACCTTTGCCGACGAATCGGAAGCCAAGGCCTATGCCGCTGAGCATGGCGGCACGTCGCTCGCGCCGGGGCACGTTCGCCTGCAAAGCTCGTCGGTCGCGGAACTGCCGGGTTTCGAAGCGGGCCGCTGGTGGGTCCAGGACCTCTCCGCCTCACTGCCCGCGCGTCTGATCCCGTCCGATCTGGGCGACGTCCTCGACCTCTGCGCGGCGCCCGGCGGCAAGACGATGCAGCTCGCGGCCGCCGGACGCCGTGTCACTGCCGTGGATTCGTCGGAAAGTCGTCTCGGACGACTGCGCGAGAACTTTCAGCGCACGCACCTCAGTGCCGATCTGGTCGTTGCCGATGCGCTGAAATGGAAGCCCGGCAGAGAGTTCGACGCCATCCTCCTCGACGCGCCCTGCTCGGCGACGGGCACGTTCCGCCGCCACCCCGAAGTCCTTTACCGGGCGCGCCCGAAGGTCATTGTTGACAATGCGGAGCTCCAGTCGGAGTTGCTCGACCGCGCGGTCGGCTGGCTGAAGCCGGGCGGAACGCTCGTCTATTCCGTCTGCTCGTTGGAACCTCAGGAGGGCGAGGAGGTCATCGCCCGCTTCCTCGCGTCACGTGACGATTTCACCCTCGGATCCCCGACCGGGGCGTCCGAACTCGTGCGTCCCTCCGAACAGGGATGGATACGCATCCTTCCGGGGCTTCTCGAAGCCGAAGGCGGACTCGACGGCTTCTTCATCGCGCGTCTTGTCCGGCGCCGTTAACTCCGTCTAATCGGATACATGGCCGCTCCGTTAATCGCCCCGTCAATTCTCTCCGCCGACTTCGCGAAGCTCGGCGAGGAAGTGCGCGCGATCGACGAGGCGGGCGCCGACTGGATCCACATCGACGTGATGGATGGCCATTTCGTGCCCAACCTCACGATCGGCCCCGGCGTGGTGAAGGCGCTTCGCCCGCACACGACCAAGCCGTTCGACGTGCATTTGATGATTTCGCCGGTGGACCCGTTCCTCGATGTCTTCGCCGAAGCCGGTGCCGACATTATCACTGTCCATCCGGAGGCAGGGCCGCACCTTCACCGCACGGTCCAGCGCGTGAAGGCGCTCGGCAAGAAGGCAGGCGTGTCGCTCAACCCGGCCACTCCGGCCAAGGCGCTCGATTATGTGCTGGAGGAAATCGACCTCGTCCTCGTCATGAGCGTGAACCCGGGTTTCGGCGGTCAGAAGTTCATCTCGAGCCAGCTCCGGAAGATCGAGGCGATCGCCAATCGCGTCGCCAAGGAATCGCTCGACGTCATCGTCGAGGTTGATGGCGGGATCGACCCCGAGACCGCGCCGCAGGCGATTGCCGCCGGCGCCACCGCGCTTGTCGCTGGCACCGCGGCGTTCCGGGGCGGGCCGTCGGCTTACGCCGGCAACATCAAGGCCCTTCGAGGACAAGGATGAGCGACCACGGCTCGGCCGCCGACCGCGCGCTCGTTTCCAAGCTTGCGCGGGGTTCGATCCTGTGGCGCCTGAAACGCGGCCGGCAGCCGCTCAAGCTGGTCGCCGTCCCGCGCGACCATGTCCATGGCGACCGCCAGCGCGGCGAAGCGCTCCTTGCCGGAGAGCTTGCGGTGGGAAGCGAATCGATCTGGCTCAAGGATCTCGACTTCGCGAGCATCGGCACGGATCCGGCAGCGGAACAGCTCCAGACATTCTCGTGGCTCCGCGACCTTGCTGCAGCGGCGTCGCGGGAAAAGGGCGCGCGAATCGCCGAGTCCGTCCTCGGCCGCTGGCTGGTTGCGCACGGCGCAAAGCCAGACGACGCCTGGGCGCCGCAGCTGTGGGGTGAGCGGATCCTCTTCTGGACCTCCTACGCCCCGTACATCCTGTCCAGCAGCGACGGCGGCTACCGCACTGCACTTCTCAACACGCTCGCCCGTGGCGCCCGGCACCTCGAAAGCAATGCCGACAAGGCTCGCGCCGGGCTCGACCGAATCACGGCGTGGTGCGGGGTCGTTGCTGCGGGCCTCCTGGTTCAGGGCGGCGTTCCGCGGGTGGCTCGTGGCGAGGCGGGACTCGCCCGAGCGCTGTCCTCGGGGCAGTTCGACGATGGCGGCCTCATAAGCCGTTCCCCCTGCGAACAGGTCGCGCTGGTTGATCGGTTCGGGCTTCTGCGCGGCTGCTACCAAGCGGCGAAGCAGACGATCCCCGAAGGGATAGAAGCCGCCGCGCAGGCATCGCTCGCAGCGCTTCATGGCGTCACGATGGGCGATGGGGCGCTGTCCAGCTGGCAAGGCTGCGGACCGGAGGAACCGGCGCGCCTCACCGCTTTGGTGGAGGGATGCGGCCTCCGCGCGAGGCCGCTCCGCCAGCCGCGTGGCTGGGGTTATCACCGGATGACGGCGCTCGGCACGATCCTCGTCGTCGACGCCGCGCCTCCGCCGCCACAGAAGATGGCGAGGGTCGGATCGGCCTCGACCCTCTCCTTTGAAATGTCCGACGGATCCCAGCGGCTGGTCGTGAACTGCGGAGGTCCGGGGCCGGTGCCGACCGAGCTTCCGGACGAGTTGGTTCACGGTCTCCGCACCACGGCGGCGCACAGCACGCTCGTCCTCGCGGACACAAACTCGACCAACATCCAGCCCGACGGATCGCTCGGCAAAGGCGTTGAGGACGTCGCCATCAGCCGCAGCGAGGACAATGATTCGAGCCGGCTCGAGGCCAGCCACGACGGCTATGTCCGCTCCTTCGGCCTGGTCCACAAGCGCAGTATCATGGTCGGCAATGACGGGAAGGAAATCCGTGGTTCCGACCAGCTCGTGCCAAGGGGCCGGAGAAGGATCCGCGAATCGGCACCTTACGCCCTCCGCTTCCACCTCGCGCCGGGAGTCGAGGCGACGATCACCGCGGATGGCATGGGCGCGATCCTTCGCTCGAACGGCGCGCCGCCGTGGAACTTCCGGTGTCGCGGCGCGAATTTGGGCATGGAAGAGAGCCTGTGGATCGACGGGCGCGGGCAGCCGCATGCCTCGACCCAGCTTGTCATCGTCGGCGAAGTGTCGGCATTGGGCGGCGAAATCGGCTGGCAGTTCCGCCGCGCCAGCTAAATCGAAGGACAGATAATGACCGACCTCGTCCCCCTCCGCCGGGCGCTCATCTCCCTTTCCGACAAGGCCGGCCTCGAAGAACTCGCCGCCGGCCTCGCAAAGCACGGCGTCGAGATCGTCTCGACCGGCGGCACTGCCGCAAAGCTTCGCGAGAGCGGCGCCGAGGTGCGCGACATCTCCGACCTCACCGGCTTTCCCGAGATGATGGACGGCCGAGTGAAAACCCTCCACCCGAAGGTCCACGGCGGCCTTCTCGGAGTTCGCGACAATCCCGAACATGCGGCGGCGATGAAGGAGCATCAGATTGCCCCGATCGACCTCGTCGTCGTCAACCTCTACCCGTTCCTCAATACGGTGATGAGCGGCGCCGACCGCGATACGATTATCGAGAATATCGACATCGGCGGCCCGTCGATGGTTCGCTCAGCCGCGAAGAATCACGCGCATGTGGCGATCGTGACCGACCCGGCGGATTACGCCGCGCTTATCGAGCAGCTGGACGCCAACGGCGGCACGACCCTCGAATTCCGCAAGAAGCTTGCCGCCAAGGCTTATGCGCTCACCGCTGCCTACGATTCGACGATCTCGCAATGGTTCGCTTTCGCCGACCAAGGCGAGCGCTGGCCGGAGACGTGGACTCGCGCGCGCAAGCTCAAAATGCCGCTCCGCTATGGCGAGAATCCGCACCAGCAGGCGGCGCTTTACCTTCCAGTCGGCCCGACGGCGCGTGGCGTCGCACAAGCGGAACAGGTGCAGGGCAAGGAGCTCAGCTACAACAATCTCAACGACGCCAATGCCGCGCTGGAGCTCGTCTCTGAGTTCCGCGGCGGCGAGCCGACGGTCGTCATCGTCAAGCATGCGAACCCATGCGGCGTCGCGACTCGCGGAACGCTGATCGACGCCTGGCGCGAGGCGCTCGCCTGCGACAGCGTGTCCGCCTTCGGCGGCATCGTCGCAAGCAACAGGCCGCTCGACGCTGAAACCGCCGAGGCGATCACGCAAATCTTTACCGAAGTGGTCGTCGCGCCCGATGCGGACGAGGACGCTAAGGCAATCTTCGCCAATAAGAAGAACCTTAGGCTTCTGCTAACGGGAGAGCTTCCGGACCCTGCGCGCGCCGGTCAGAATATCGCCGTCATTGCGGGCGGGATTCTCGTCCAGGACCGCGACAACGGCATGGTGACGCGCGAGCAGCTCAAATGCGTGACTAAGCGGCGGCCGACCGAGCAGGAAATCCGCGACTGCCTGTTCGCCTGGACCGTCGCCAAGCACGTGAAGTCGAACGCCATCGTATACGCCAAGGACGGAGTCACAGCAGGTGTCGGCGCGGGCCAGATGAACCGCCGCGACAGCGCTCGAATCGCCGCCATGCGTGCACGCGAAGCCGCCGAAGCGAACGGCTGGCCGGTGCCGAGGACGGTCGGCTCAGCGGTCGCTTCCGACGCCTTCTTTCCTTTCGCCGACGGCCTTCTGTCTGCCGCCGAGGCCGGAGCAACGGCAGTGATCCAACCGGGCGGCTCCATCCGCGACGACGAGGTCATCGCCGCCGCTGACGAGGCCGGCCTGACGATGCTGTTCACGGGGATGCGGCACTTCCGTCACTGATTAGATGATGTCGTCCTGGATTTGATCGCGGGCGAGGGCGGCGTCTTCCGCTTCGCGAAGTTCGCGCACGTCCGCCTTGCGCATGCGGAACAGCTCGCGGTCCTCGGGGCCGAAGCCCTTTGTCCACAGCACGGCGCCGAACGCGAGCAAGATCAGCGGAACGCCGGCCACCAGCTGCCATGTCTGGGGCAAGAGCAATCGTACGAACGCTCCGACCGCCACACCGGCGCCCGTTGCCCAGGCGAGATCCCAGCGCCACCCCGACACGCGCTCGCCTAGCTGGCGTTTCAACAGGCGGGATTTGGCGAAGGAGGCGAACGCCAGAGCCACGCAAAGGCCGATAGCCGGCCCGGTGGCTTGGAACGCCAACGGCAGGCCTTCGCGTTTCATGATCAGGATAAGCGTTGCGGCAAGGCCTGCCTCGAGCGCGAGCATGATGATGCTGATGATCATGTTGCGCTTTCGCGCGACGTAGATCAGCGCCGCTTCGCTGACGAACGCGGCGGCGGCGATGACTTCCGCGGCAAGCAGGAAGCTCAGCATCGCCGTGCCGCCAGTGAATTTCGGACTGACCAACGCCATCACCGCGCGCCCCGGGATACCGAGCGCCAGTGCGATTCCGAGCTGGGCGGCGATGATCCAGTAGGTGACCTGCCGCACCTGCTTCGCCACGGCTGCCCGGTCCCCGACGGCGATGCGGCGCGCGATGGCGGGGCCGAGCACCGGCTCGAAGCTGGTCTTAAGCTTGGCGGGCAAGGTCGCGACTTGCTGCGCCACATAATAAATGCCGACGAAGGTCGCAGGCAGGAATGCGCCCAGCACCGCGAGGTCGATCCGCCGCGACGCCCACTCGACCGCGTCGGCGGCCGCGACGGGTACGTTGCGCCAGGCCGTTCTCAGCGAGGTGGCCAGGTCGGGCTTCCAGCCGTGGGGCAAGCCGTAGCAGCGAACCAGCGGAATGAGCGCGGCGACGAGCGCGGCCACCATCGAGAAGACGTAGGAAATGATCAGCCCGTCATCGAGCGAGATGTAGGACCAGATGAAGGCGACGATGCTGATCGTCCACGGCTCTACGATCGAGCGGGCACGGACCGTTGACGCGACGTCGTCGTGGTAGGCCAAGGCAGCGAGCGCGATATCGGTCCAGCTGATCGCGATGACGGTGATCGCGAGCAGCCGGTCGAGGCCGTGGATCACCGTCGTCGGGTACATTGCCCGCGGGAAGACGAACAGGATGGCCATGCCGATCGCCGAGCCGACCGCGGCGACGAGCAAAGCGTCGGCGACAATACACGCTTGCGGCTTCTTCGCATTAGCCAACAGCTGCGCGAGACCGCGCCTAAGGCCCAATGCCGCGATCTGCGCGGCGAACTCTACCGTAAGAACGGCATAAGCAAAGCGCCCGAGCTGGCTCGCCCCGTAGACTCGGCCGGCAATGAACAGGAACGGGAGCCGCGCAGCGAGGCGAAGCACGAAGCCGAACGCGTTGAGCCGCCCGCCGCGCGCGAGGGTCGCCATGTCGGCATCCGGCGCGGGCGCCGCTCCGGCGGCGGTCCGCTCGGTGTTGCTCAATGCGCTTCGCCCCAGTGGGCGCCCCAGCCGACCTCGACGTCGAGCGGGACGTCGAGCTTGATCGCCGGCTGCGCCGCCTCGGCCATGACCTTCCGGATGACGGCAGCTGCTGCTGCTTCCTGCCCGTCGGGCACTTCGAAGACGAGCTCGTCGTGCACCTGCAGAAGCATCTTCACGCCGCCGAGGCCCGCGCCGGCGAGCGCGCCGTCCATCCGGGCCATCGCGCGCTTGATGAGGTCGGCGCTCGTGCCCTGGATCGGCGCGTTGATGGCCGCGCGCTCGGCGCCGCCGCGGATCGACGGGTTGGGAGACCGGATGTTCGGCTCGAAGTGGGTCTTCCGC
>Ga0207711_10000385_pt1 | contig 46717 bp, 40 predicted proteins | sample KBSS34metaG_FD_184401 | JGI IMG/M metagenome (GOLD analysis project Ga0207711, IMG submission 184401) | Switchgrass rhizosphere microbial communities from Kellogg Biological Station, Michigan, USA - KBS S3-4 metaG (SPAdes) (version 2) | ecosystem: Host-associated > Plants > Roots > Rhizosphere... | reverse complement strand
CACGTCACACGCAAAAGCTCTCACCGCACCGCCATGCCCCCACAGTAGGTGATCAATCCAGGCGGCCGAGCACATGACCGCGGCGGGCCAGCCGGTACAGGCTCAGTCGCCGTCGCGGTCGCATGCGGACGGACTCTGCCCAAGGAGCGACGCTGGCGAGATCCTGCTTTCGACGGTCACGGTCTGGGCGCGGGAGGCGGTCACGACGAGCCACGACGACGGTGTGCTCGCGATGCAGGCGCCGCCGTCATCGACGGTCCAGAACGGACTCGCATGGACCTTCACCGTTGCCGTGCCGGGCTCGTGGAATTGGATCGTCAACGTCGTCGGACCCATCGCGTCCAGGGTGGCCGGGCCGGTAATCATCGGTGTCGGATCGCTCACCTCGTAGACCCGCCAATGCTGGTCGGCGTACCGGACTGCAAGTACGCCGGCGGATCGGACAGGAGTTCCCGCTCCGCCACTCCGCCGTAGTCCAGCGGCACATCCGGAATGGCGACGAGCCGGACTCCCGTCTCGTCCAGCCATGCGCGGTAGACATCCGCGCTGAGTGGCCGGTACAGCTCGGCGTTGTACGCGACGTCCAGTTGCCGTTCCCAACCGCGGGCGATCGGGAACGTCGGGGCCACGTACGCGGCCTCCCAATGCTCGCGGGTGAACGGGATTTCCAGCCGTCCGTTGGTCGCGTCTTGCGTGGCCAGGAACCTCAACAACCCCGCGTAGTAGGACTTTTCGTTCGACGGATCCGCCGACCCTCGGGCGACCGCGCTGACAACGGGGACGAACAGCCATACCCCCGCCGCAACCATGGCGAAGAAGACGCCCAGTCGGCGAGCACGGCCCCGTATCCAACCGCTCGACGCCGGATCGGCGATCACCCAGGCGGCGAGGGGCAACGCCGCGAGCTGAGGTAGCCGAATGATGTTGGCCCCCACGGCATTCGGGACCGCTACGAGGATCGCGGCAACCGCGGCACACCACGCGACGGACAGCCGGACTGTGCGCAGCCGCCGCGGTGCCAGCAGCAGGACGAGGAGAGCAAAGATCGCGAACGGCACCGCGCTGAAGGCGTCAAAAGGGAAGGTGCCCGGATTGCCGCCGAACACGGTTGTGGCAACGCCCCCGACGAGCACCCCGCTGAGCGGCAGGACCCGGCGCCAACCGACGGTGGGAAGCCACCCGGCGGCAATACATGCGAGAAACACCCCCGCCAGCGGGCTCGCGAGCGAGCAGGCGACCGCTGCGATCAGAGCGATCCATCGGTGACGGTCACGGACGCCCAAGATTGCGATCGCGCCGGATGCTGCGCCGAGAAGGAACGGCACCTGCCCGATAACCAGGCTCGAAAGCACACAAATGGCCAGTACGAGCTGTGCGACCAACACCCGGCCGCGACGCGAGGCCGGGCCACGGACCGGCGAGTCCATTAACCGGCAGCCCGCCCAGGCGAGCGCCGTCGCCGACCCGAGACCGGTCAGGCCTGCCCCGAGCAGGGCCGCGACCGGCGGATACAGGACCGAATAGCTCGGCAGAGCGTGACCGGCGTACCAGGCGTCGTTCCACACCCGCAGTCCGATGTTCCGGGCGAACCACAACCGGTACTCCTGTGCTGCCCAGTCCGGGCCGACCCGGCCGTACGCAATGACGACCGCGCCGGCCAAAGCTGTGAGCAGCCACGGTCTGGCGAGGCGATGCCACGGCGACCGTAAGGCGCCGGCTGACTCGCACGACCCGGCCAAGGACACGCCCTCAACTACACCGCAGCCGGGCGGCCCGATCAAGACAACATCTCCCGAACATCGGTTGACCGGCGGACGATCAGGAACCTGAGGTGGGCTCAGGCCGGGCTGATCAGTCCGTAGTTGCCGTCGTACCGCTGGTACATGACGCACCCGCGGTCGGTCGTGGTGTCACGGAAGAACACGAAATGTTTGCCCGTCATGGCCAGCTGGTCAGCCGCCTGCTCGACGTCCAGGAACGGGACGGGCTGTGTGCTGAAGGTGTACTCGACATCGCCGGGCGTGATGTCAGCTTTGCGGAACTCGACCTGGGCAAGGTGATAACCCGTTCCGTCCTCGGTACGGGACAGGAGCGTGTCGACGCCGCTTCCGGCTTCAGCGAACAGCACGAAGTCATAATCCAGCATCTCCAGGTCTTGTGCCGCCTCGGCGATTGTGCTCCTGAAAGGCCCGAATATCTTGCGCCGCAGCAGGTTTCGCTCCCACGCCGGCCGGGACGGCACGGGCGGCCGCTGCGGCTTGCACCGCGCCGGCCAGGCTCGGTCCGCATGCTCGACCTGACTGCGCAACCGGTCGTGGAGTTCGTCGATGGCTTCGCGCATCGTCGTACGGGCGACCTGTGCCCGAACGATCCGTCCGTTGATGTCGACGTTCGCCTGCGCTAGCGCAGGGCAGGCGAGGCCCGCGTCGGCGAACAGAGTCAGTTTGAGACGTACGAAAAGCACGGGGTCCGTGACGTATCGCAGGGCGGACTCGACGCGGCCGCGCCCGTACTCCAGATCTTCCGGCGACACCTCCCCACGGGTCCTCGAATTGATCGTTCGTTCCCCTTGGGTGACGCTGCTCATCCGGAACCTCCTCTGTCGCTCATGGCAAGCACAGACTGGCGATTTCGCGGCCGGGCAGGTAGAGACAAAGGTCCCGTCTTCGCCGGTTGACTCAGCGCCGCGCGGGGTAGCGCGGGAAGGTGACCACCCTGAGCCCGGCCGCGCCGGCCACCACCCCTGCCGCATGACCGCCGACCAGCGCGTCGAGCCGCGAACGTGCGCCTTCGGGCCCATCGTCGTCAGCTACGACGACAGAGTTCTTGCACCGCGACACTGGACGCTGCTGCAGAGCGAATGGGCCGCCGATGCCGCAAGAATAAGTGGGCCCGGGCCACTGCTCGAACTGTTCGCCGGAGCCGGCCACATCGGTTTGGTCACCGCGATTCTTGCGGAACGCCCGATCATCCAAGTCGAAGCGGACGCAACCGCGGCGCGGTACGCCGCAGAGAACGCCGAGCGCGCCGGTCAAGGAAGCGCAGTCGAAGTCCGGAAGACGGACGTGGATCATGCCCTCCGTCCGGACGAACGATTCTCGGTGATCATCGCCGATCCCCCGTACTTGCCGACAGAACATGTCGATCGGTGGCCTGGCGATCCCATTCTGGCCATCGACGGTGGCCCGGACGGACTCGCGCACATTCCGCGGGTTCTCCGTCTCGCCGTCGATCATCTCCACGATGACGGCTGGCTCTTGCTGCAAGTGGCGGGAGTCGAGCAGGCCGCGGCGGTCGTCACCGAAGCGCTGCGAACGGCGCCCGGCTTACGACATGTCGAAACCCGTTGCTACGACGTCGATCGGGGTGTCGTGGCATTCCGGAGGACCGAGACCGATCAGCGGTAGGCACCGGCTTGCGGTTCGTACAGCTCGGCATTGGCGCCACCCGATCGGATCAGCTCCTGGTGCGATCCGCACTCCCGCACTTTCGACTGATCCAATGGATTACATTCCGAAGCGTCCGAGGGATGGCGCTTCGGACGAGCCTGTCTGGGAGAATGATGGGGTGCCCGAAGTCCCCGCCGTACGCATCGTGCTGATCCACGGAGCTGCAACCACCAGCGGCATTTGGCGCGCTGTAATCCCCTTTCTTGGGGATTTCCAGGTCGACTGCCCGAACCGACGTTCGACAGGCGACATGGACACGGAAATAGCCGACCTTCACGCCCTCTGCGCCGGTGCTGTCGTCGTCGGGGTCAGCGGGGGTGCCACGCTCGGGCTCGAATTGGCAGCGCGAGGAGTTCCGATGAAAGCCGCCGTCCTACATGAACCGGCGGCCGGATCGTTGGCTCCCGGTTTGCTGGCCCACGTCGCCGCCGGGCTTGCCCGAGACGGCGTGGCCGGATTCGGGACCGCCCTCTACGGGTCGGCCTGGACGCCGAGCGATGCTCCTGCCGATGACGACGCGGTCCGCCGCGATTTCGCGATGTTCGGGAAATTCGAACCGTCGGCTCCGCAGCCCGGGTCGGGCCGCCTCCTGCTGACGGTGGGTGAGTTCTCTCCGCCGAGCCGCTTCGAGGCTGTGCAGGCGCTCTCGCATAAGCTCGGGATTCCGTGGCGTGTTCTCGACGGGTCGGGACACGCCGCACATCTCGAAGCACCCGGCGCGCTCACTGAGCTGGTCCGGCGCCACCTGCGGTCGGCCGAGAGTTATTGAGCCGCAAGGAAAGCGAGCCATCCTCCGTACTCGGTGATGTTCTTCGCTTCGGCGACAGCCGCGTTTTCGACCAGAAATCCGACGGCTACGCTCCCGTCGTCAAGGCCGACCTGTCCGAGCGTCAACGGGGTCGGCAATTGGGTCAAGATGGCGGCGACCGTGGTCGGTGGGACGGACCATAGCTCGCCAGCAATCCGGTGGCCCTGTTCTTCTACGCGCAGCAGTCCCGGCTTCGGGGGCTCGGTCGGAAGGGCGAAAAGCTCATATGCCGCAGCCGTTGTGATGCTACGTACGAACCGGCCACCGACGAGCTGACCATTGAGCGGCTGGCCGCGCAAGTGTGCGCCGAAGACGGCGAGTGCGATTCCGCCGGGATCGTCAGGTTCCGCTGGGGGCTGACCAAGCACCCGCGCCGCGACGTCGAGCAGCACGCGATCGTGAAATGCCGCAGCGAACAGGGTGATCCCGAAACGCCCGTGGGGAGTGTCTCCCGCCGGAATGGCAATGGCCGCCAGATCGAGCAGATTGCAGAAATGTGCGTACGTACCAAGCTCGGCGTTCACGCCGATGGGATCTGCCGCGACCTCGGCAATCGATGGCTGGCGGACGGTCGTCGGCAACGCCACGACATCGACGGCCTCGAAGATCCGCGCGGACCGGCGGGCAAGCTCCGCGAGCGTGGCCTGATCCCGCGCCAGGGAGGACGCCGGAACGTCCTTCGCCCGGCTGATCAAAGCCCCCACCGTCGGGTCGACATCGGGCCCGTGTTCGTCGATGAACGACCCGACGGCCGCATAGCGCAAGGCGACGAACGCCCCGTCGTAGAGCAACTCGGAGGCATCGAGCAGCGGCTCGATGTCGACCGGCACCAACTCGAGGCCGCGTACGGACATGTCGGCGAGGGCCGCGGCGTATGCGGTGCGGTACTCGGGCGACAGGGCTCCCAGATCCGCAGGCTCGACGAAACCGATCCGAAGTTGTTCCCGTGCACCAAGCGGCCGATCCGGGGGTGCCGCGCGGCTGAACGGGTCGAGCTCGTCGACACCCTCCATCACCGCCAACGCTCGCGCCCCGACTTCGAGGTCGTCGACGAGCAGGCTGACGCAGTCCAAGCCCGCGCAGGCCGGCACAACCCCGCGTACCGACACCAGACCGCGTGTCGGCTTGATACCGAGCAGGCCTTGAAAGGCGGCGGGAACCCGGCCGGATCCTGCAGTGTCGGTCGCAAGCCCGATGTCGGCGATGCCCAGCGCCACCGCGAGGGCGGAACCAGAACTCGACCCACCGGCGACGAGTTCCGGACGGCTGCCGTCTGCGACGACGCCATAGGGGCTTCGGGTCCCGACGAGGCCCGTTGCGAACTGGTCGAGGTTCGTCTTTCCCAGCACGATCGCGCCGGCCGACTTCAGCGCGTCCACGGCGTGGGCGCCGGCGTCGGGCAGGTAGGCATACGCGGGACACGCTGCGGTCGTGGGCAATCCGGCAACGTCGATGTTGTCCTTGACCGCAAGGAGCAGTCCGGCAAGTGGCAGGTGTGCTCCCGCGGCCACCTTCTCGTCGACAGCCGCCGCGTCGGCAAGGACATCGGCTTCGCTCCGCAGGTGAATCCAGACGTCCGGACGATCAACTTCTACGAGCCGCGCGAAGGCCGATCGGACCCGGCTAACAGCGTTCTCCGGTACGACGTTCATGCCGCCGTTGCCGCCGCAATGCTTTGGAGCACGGCGACACTGTCGCTCACCGCCCCAAAGATCCCACCCGACATGGTGACCATGTTGAGGGCGGCGGTGTGGTTAGCCGGGTCGGTCGCGCCGGTGCAGTCGGACAAGATCAAACACTCATAGCCGCGGTCGTTCGCCTCCCGCATCGTCGTATGCACACACACATCCGTCGTGATCCCCGTCAAGATCAGATGCGTGATCCCCCTCGTGCGCAACACCAAATCCAAATCCGTCGCGTAGAACGCACCCTTGCCCGGCTTATCGATCACCACCTCACCCGGACACGGCGCCACCTCATCCACGATCTGCCAACCCGGCTCACCCCGAACCAAAATCCGGCCCGCCGGACCAACATCACCGATCCCCGCATTGATCTGCCGCGACCGCCACAACTTGTTCGCCGGCGCATCCGACAAATCCGGCCGATGCCCCTCCCGGGTATGCACCACCAAAAACCCCAACTCCCGAACCGCAGCCAACAACGCCGCCGTCGGACCCAAACCCGCCCGGGTCAAACCAAGGTCATAACCCATCGCATCGACATAACCCCCCGGACCACAAAAATCCCGCTGCCAATCAATACACAACACCGCAGTCCGCGACGCCACAAACCCACCATCAAACGGCCACACATACGGCCGAGCCACCACCGGACCAAACACCGGCTCCGAAAACACACTCTCCACAGTCATCGCCCTCCCTTGCATCGTGGGAGCTGGTCCGGGCCCGGCGGGGAGCCGGGGCCCGGACCAGCACTAACACGGTTGGTTCCTGCGCCTTACGACTTCGGCAGCGAACCGACGACGCCCTTGACGAGACAGGAGAACTTCTGGATGTCGTCGTCCGTCGGGATCACACCCGGCTGAACGAGAAGTGAACCGTCCTGGCAGTAGATCGGGCCCTTGAAGATCGAGTTCCCGCCGGATTTCAAAGCCGCCTCGGCTGCGGTGATCTTCGCCTTGGTATCAGCGGAAACCGATGTACCGAACGACGCCAACTCCAGCGGGTTGTCGTTGTTCTTGAAGCTGCCGATCCAGTTGGCGTTGTACTTGCTTCCTGCGAACTTGCCACCGATCGCGGTCGTCGTGATTGCCTCGTAGACCGGCGCCCAGTTCCACGCCGAGCCGGTGAGCCAGCCGGACGGGTCGAGACTCTTGGCGTCGTAGTGATAGCCGACCACCGACTTGCCAGCGGCCTTCGCCGTCTGGATGACCGTTCCCTGGCAGTCCTGGTGCTGCGTCAGCACGTCAGCACCTTGAGAGATCAGGGCGGTCGCGGCCTCCTTCTGCTTGATGGTGTCGCACCAGTTGGAGGTGTTGACGAGCAACGTCGTCGCGGCCGGGTTGGTCAACTGAGCCCCGAGCTCGAACGCGTCGATGTTGGTGATCGTCTGGTTGATCGGGAAGGCGTAGACGAAGCCGAGCTTGTTCGACTTCGTCGCGGCGCCGGCAGCCATGCCGCCGAGCGACACCGGCTCATACGCCTTGCCCCAGTAGGTTCCGAAGTTCGCAGGGAACGCGCCTGACTGATAGCCGCCCTGGTGGAGTACGACCACGTCCGGGTGGCTCTTGGCGAAGTCCAAGGCGTACTGGAAATAGCCGTAGCTGGTGGCGAAGATGACCTTCGCCCCGTTGTTCACCATCGACTGCATGGCCTGGGTAACCGCGTTCGTCTCCGGGATGTTGTCGGCCGTGATGACCTTGACGTTCCCCATATCCTTGGCCAGCTTCTGGCTTCCGTCGTAGACGGCCTCGTTGTAGCCGGCATCCTGACTCGATCCGACCATCACGAAACCAACGGTCGTGGTTGGGCCGGCGGAACCGGTGGCCTTCGCCGTGGAAGCCGAACTGCCGCAGGCGCTGAGGGCAAGTGCGGCGGCAACCGGGACTAGTAGAACTCCAACCTTCTTGCGCATGACCGCGGAGCGGATTCGCGACATGACGGTCCTTTCTTGAGAGTGGAACCGACACGACAGGAGACTGCCGGTCGGGTGAAGCTCCGCGTCAGCGCGGACGACAGGATTCGAGGAACTCAGGGCACTGACGCCCTAACCGCTGCGACTCAGCGCCCGGCGTAATGCCTCCGGAGCATCGGAGCCGGAGGACCTGGTCAACGCCACGAGCGCGAACAAAGTCACCAAGTACGGCAACGCGTCGAGCAGGTACTGATTGACGCTGACCCCGTGCGCTTGGAGGACCGAGGCACTCGCCAACGCAACGCCGAAGAGCAGCGCACCGCCCAGCACTCGAACCGTCCGCCATGACGCGAACAGCACGACGGCCACCGCGACGAAGCCGTAGCCGTTCGTCATGTTGTCGAACCAGTTCCCCACGTAGGCCACGGACAGCTGCGCTCCCCCCAGCCCCGCCAATGCGGAACCGACTGTCACAGCGGCGATCTGAACGATGCGTGGATGTCCTCCGGACGTGGCGACGACCTCGGGCCGTTCGCCACAGGCCCGGACGAGGAGGCCGACACGCGTTCGCCACAAGACGAACCACACCAGCGGAGCAAGGAGAATGCCGACGTACACGAGGACGTCGTGGGTGAACAGGATCGGCCCCAGCCACGGGATCGAACCCAGCCCGGGAATCTTCTCGACGGGGAGCGGATCCACCGTGAGACCGACGTAGTCCGACCCGAAGATCGATGTCATGCCGAGGGCGAGGAACCAGATCACCAGGCCGCTCGCCAGCTGATCGGCGCCTCGCAGGACGACGACCAGCGCGTGGAGCAGGCCGCACGCGGCCCCAGCGAGGATTCCGGCGCCCACGCCAACCCATGCGGAACCCGTCGAACTTGCGGCGGCGAACGCCGTCAAAGCGCCCGCAAGCAGGGCACCTTCGGTTCCGAGGTTGATCACTCCGGCGCGCTGACTGATCAATTCGCCCAGCGCCGGCAGCAAGATCACTGTGCCCGCATCGACACCGCCGATCAGCGCTTGCTCGATCCCGTTGCTCATGCCCGCCGTCCTTTCCGCACACCCAGGACGAGTGGTCCCAGAACGATGAGAGCCAGTAGGACGTCGACCACGTTGCCATCGAGGCCGTCCTTCACCTGAAGCCCGTTTCCGGCCAGCGCAATCGCGCTGAACACAACCGAGGCGAACACGACCCGAAGCGGCGAATGCCGGGCGAAGTAGCTCGCCAGGAACGCCACGTATCCGAAGGACGCGGTGATCCCGGGCCGCAGCTGCGTCTCGACACCCGCAAAGTTGAGGGCGCCACCAAGGCCGGCCAGTGCCCCGCCCACGAGCATCGACGAGACGATGAGGCGCTTGACCGGCAGGCCCGCCCGTATGGCCGCGATCGGATTACCGCCCGCCACCCGAAGGGCGAAGCCCCAGCCGGATCGCTTGAGCGTCAGCCAAATGCCGAGCGCCACCACGGCGGCGAGGATGAGGCCGAGGTTCAGGTCGCTGCCGAAGATTTTGGGCAGCACCTCGTCGTGCGACAGCGGTTTGCTCTGCGGTTGCCCTGAGCCGTTGGGGTCTTTCCACGGCTGGTAGATCAGATACAGCATCACGTCGTTCGCGATGAAGTTGAGGAGCAACGTCGTCACGGACTCGTTGGCGGAAAGGACGGCTCGCAAGCCGCCGGCGATACCGGCCCACAGCGCGCCGGCGACAGCACCCGCAATCGCCATGGCGAGCCAACTCACCGGCCCGGGAACCGCACTCCCGAAAGCCAATCCGACGCCCGTGGCCGCGACCGCGCCCATGATGAGCTGACCTTCGCCACCAACGTTGACCAGCCCGGCGCGGGCAGGGACAGCCACCGCCAGACCGGCCAGTGCGATCGGGATGGACCGCAGCAGCGTCTGCGACAAAGTGCCGTGGTCGAGGACTGCCGCGTGCAACATCGTCGAATAGATGGAGAACGGATTGGAACCCAACAGTGCGGTGATGATGCTGAACACGATCAGAGAGGCCAGCAGTACTCCCGCACTCCAGCCGAGTTGCCACCAGTCAGGCTGCGCCCATTGCGTTCGCCATGATCGCGAGCGAGCCTCGTGGAGGCTCTCCGGTTCGAGATCGGTTCCGGCGACGGCTTCGGCGGTCATGCGACGACCGCCATCGGCGACCGCGAACTGTCGAAGGTCATCAAGTGCCCCAATCCCTCTCGCGTCGCTTCGTCACGGTTGACCGTTCCGACCACGTGGCCGTGGTTCAACACCGCGATCCGGTCGGACAACGACATCAACTCGTCGAGGTCCTCGCTGATCAGCAGGACAGCGCTTCCCTGATCGCGAGCCTGTAGGAGCAGCTCACGCGTTCGGGCGGTGTTGACAACATCGAGACCCCGGGTCGGATACGACACGCAGAGCACAGTCGACGGATCCTGGAACGCGAGGGCGAGAAGGACCCGTTGAATGTTGCCTCCGGAGAGCTGGTCCAGGCGGCGTGACGGCGAGACCGTTCGCAGTCGTTTTGCGCCATCGCTCTGGGCGAGCTTCGCGGCACTGCGCTTTCGGTTGAACTGCAGCCGCTTTGGCGATTCCGTCGACATCCAGAGAGCCGCGTGCTCCGCGACGGTCAGCCCGGGAACGGCGAAGTCCCGTAACGGGTCGCTCGGTACCGACACGACTCCGCGGCGCCTAAAGCCCCGCGGATCGCCGCTCTTGCACTCCTCGCCGTTGATCAGAACAGTGCCTGCAGTAGCCGCAACGGCGCCGGCGACGACGTCAGCCAGTTCTCGCTGACCGTTTCCGGCGACGCCCGCGATCCCGAGAATGGTGCCCGGGATCAGGTCGATGTCGGCCTCCCGTAGGCCACTGCCTTCGCCTTCCGAGTGCAGCGATACCCCTCGCAGCGACATGACCGCCGGCTTCTCGACTGCTTGGTGCTCAGGGACTTTGGTGCCTTCGTCGACGATCACGTGCATCGCGGCCTCGTCGGCGACGCCGATCATGGCTTGGACGAGTTGTGCGTCCGTGATGTCTGACGCCGGGATACCGGAAAGCACCGTACGGCCAGCACGCAGGACGCTGACCCGGTCCGCGATGGCGCGGACCTCGCGCATCTTGTGGGTGATGATGACGATTCCGACGCCTTGTTCGCGAAGAGTGCGCAAGACGTCGAACAGGCCGTCGACCTCCTGCGGCGCCAACACGCTCGTCGGTTCGTCGAGAATCAGGATTTTTGCCGATGCGAGAAGGACTTTGACGAGCTCGACCCGCTGCCACTCCCCGATCGACAGATCGCGAACGAGAGCGTCGGGATCGACCGCGAGACCGTACTTTTCGCTGGCTTCGGCGACGCGCGCCTTGATATCGCTCCGCTGGAGGCGGAACGCACCTGGCAGGTTGAGAGCCACGTTTTCCCAAACCGACAAGGCTGGCACCAGGCGTAGATCCTGAAAGACCATGCCCAGTCCGTGGTCTCGGGCCGCAGCCGGAGAGTGGATGGCAGCCTTCTTGCCGTCGATGGTGATCTCGCCGGCGTCGGGTGCGTATACGCCGTACAGGCACTTCATCAAAGTGCTTTTGCCGGCACCGTTTTCGCCCAGGAGCGCGTGGACCTCACCCGAGCGGACATCGAAGTGGATGTCGTCGTTGGCGAGCAGGTCGCCGAACCGTTTCGACATGCCATCCACGGACATGAGCACCGCTGGGTCTGAGCTCACGAGACACCTCCTCGGTGCAACGCCATCTGGGTGATCGCACGCGCGGCTCGTCGCTCGACCACCTCCATCGAGATCCCGACGTGCTGCCGTAACGACGCGAGAGCTTCGGCCAAGTCGCCGGCCAGCACGAGTTCGACGATGTTGAGGTGTTCGGCCACCGTGCGTTCGATGCGGTCCTCGGTGAGGAAGTCGTACATCCGGACGGGACGGATTCGAGCGTTGACCGATTCGAGCGTCTCCGTCAGCGCCGTGTTTCCGGACGACCGAAGGAGGGTGAGGTGAAAGTCCTCATCCACCAGGACGAATTCCGGGTTCGGGTCGGGCTTGTCGACGCTCATGGCTCGCCACTGGTCGCGCAGTGGTTCGAGGATCGCAGCGTCCAACCTGACGACACCCGATTCGACGGCCCGTTCGACGCCGCGGAGTTCCAGCAGGATGCGCAACTCGTACAAGTTGCGGAGCCGAGACAGATCCGGCAGCGCAACGTAGTAGCCGCCGTCGTGTCGGACCACGAGGCCGTCGGCGAGAAGTCGTACCAGCGCTTCGCGGACCGGCGTGCGCGAAACGCCCAGCGCGCCCGCCAACCGTTCTTCGACCAGTCGCGACTGAAGTCCGAACTCGCCGTTCATCACCCGACGACGAAGCTCCGCGTACACCTGATCACGTCGAAGCTCGGCCGGCGGAGCGCCGCCCGCAGCATCGGCCACGGGCGCCGTCGACGGTTCTGTATACGGAGTCGCATCCATAACGGGCAAGCTAGATAGCGCAGGTTTCCGTCGGACGGCCGGTCGGTAACAGCTCTATTGCTGGATTGACCGAGTGATGTCGATCAGATGTGCACTGCGTTGCACCTACGTCGCATGGCGCGCTGCGGGAAACCGAGGCCCACGGCTCAGGGTCGCGCAGGGACCGGCGGCGACGGAACGGGATGTCCGCCGAACCGAATATGCACGGCGATCGCGAGGCTGGTCAGCGCAGCCCAACCGCACCACAACGAAGCGAATCCTTCGATGGCCAGCCGGGCAATGACCGCGACCGCGATCAGGTTGACCACACCGAAGATGGCGATGTGTCGATACCCGGAGAAGATCAACGAGCCGCAGGTCGCGATCACGTAGGCAGTGACGATGAGGAACCCGGCGTGCAGCTTGATGTCGTACGCGATGTGGTCGCGCCCGAGGCGAGCAGTGACCGGGCCGGTGACCATCGCTGTCAGCAGGATGATCGAGACCACGGCGCCGAGGCCGACGAAGGCGGTCATCGCGGTCCTACGACGTCCCACAGGTTCGAGGGCGCGAATCGCGAGCGGCACATAGATCGGTAGGACTACGAACGCGAACAGCAAGTAGAGCCACGTGGCCACCACCCCGACGCGGGATGCGACGTGACCTTGCAAACCCCACCACACGAACGTCTCGGTCAGTTGGTGGGCCCCGAACAGAAGCGGCAGGGCGGCGAAGGCCACATGGTCCCGACGCTCATGCACGTTGTACGCGGCCGAAACACCGATTGCTCCGATCACCAAGCCGCCCACCAGATCCGCCTGTGGCGAGAAGCACACGCGGCTGACGGTAGACCTCCCCCGAGCGACCGTTGTGAGGCGTCGCGTCGAGTCCGTAGACCGGAGGGGGTGCGCTAGAGCCGGCCGAGGGTTACCTTGGAGTCGCGGTGCGTTCGGTTTGATCCTGCCGCTTCCAGCGCCACGTTCTCGGCGCATTGAAGAGGTAGTTCGGCATGGCCGCACTTCGCGCGTCCCAAGAGTCATTTCGCCCGTCACGTGCCAGCGCACTCCCCGAGACAGTTGACGGCCCGGCCTTCAGTTGGCGGCAGGCCGTGCTGTGGTTGTTGATCTTTGGTCCGGTCGCCGGCATCGTGCTTTTTGGCGTACTTCCCTCGTTCGCCGGTCTACGGCCGACATGGATCGACGCGGCGATTGCGGTCCCGTTGTACGTCATATCCGGCTTGGGAATCACGGTCGGCTACCACCGGTGCTTTACGCATGGCGCCTTCCGGGCGGCCCGACCGCTGCGTATCGCGTTGGCGTTAGCGGGCTCATTAGCCGTCGAGGGTTCCGTCGCCTCCTGGGTCGCAACCCACCGTCGGCACCATGCTCACACCGACGTCGTCGGCGATCCGCATTCGCCTTGGCGTTTCGGCAGCAAGGGATTTTCACTTGTCCGCGGCTTCATCTGGGCCCATACCGGATGGCTGTTCGCCCGCCAAGGGACCAACATCGACCGGTTCGCGGCCGATGTCCAGAAAGATCGCGATCTGGCCCGCATCGATCGCCTGTTTCCTCGGATGGCGATCGTCAGTCTGGTACTTCCGGCAGCACTCGGCTTCGCGATCACACGATCGTGGTCCGGCGCGCTGAGTGGATTCATCTGGGGCGGCTTGGTCCGCATCTTCGTTCTGCACCACGTGACGTGGTCGACGAACAGCATCTGCCACATGGTGGGTCAACGGCCGTTCAAGACCGCGGATCAGTCACGAAACTACTGGCCGCTGGCGCTGTTGTCCTTCGGGGAAAGTTGGCACAACGCCCACCACGCCGCTCCTGCTTGGGCTCGTCACGGTGTTGGCCGCGGCCAGATCGACGGAAGCGCCTTCGTCATCGGCCTCTTCGAACGGCTCGGCTGGGCAACCCATGTCCGGTGGCCTTGCGCCCGAGCGGCCTCAGGCAGCGTCGAGTAACGCACCCAGGCCCCGACCGGGGTTGTAGGCAGCGCTACGGAGCGGCGAACTCGCCTTCCGGAAACAGGAATTCGCTCGGATCCTTGTCCATGATGGCGCCCAATCGCCCCGATAAAGCCCGCGAAAGACCGAGCAATTCCTGCAGCCGCGGGCTGTTCGTCGTCGTTATCGGGAATTGTTCAAGAAGCTTGAGGCTCGTTCCGTCGGGCTTGACCGCGGTCACCGTGATGGACTGCCCCGCAAGGTAAGGGCTGATCAGCGGACTCGGGGTCGGGCTGGGTGGAGGAGTTGGGTTTCGAGGGTGTGGGGGTCGAGGGGGCGGGACATGAGGAAGCCTTGTGCTTCGTTGACTGCTTCGTCGCGGAGTTGGTCGATTTGGCCGGTGGTTTCGACGCCTTCGGCGAGGGTTTTCAGCCCGAGGTCTTTCCCGAGTTGGACGAGGGTGTGGATGATGGCGTCGGCTTCGGGTGAGTGAGTGATGGTGTTCGTGAACGAACGGTCGATTTTGAGGCAGTCGACGGGGAAGCGTTGCAGGTAGGCCAGCGAGGAGTAGCCGGTGCCGAAGTCGTCGATCGCGATTTGGACACCGAGTTCTTTCAGTTCGTGTAGCCGGCGGGCGGTGGTGTCGACGTTACGCATGAGCGCGGTTTCGGTGATTTCCAGGGTCAGCACGGTCGGGTCGAGGCCACTGCTCGTGAGGGCGTCGCGGACGTCGTCGATGATGCGGTCACGGTCGAGTTGCCGCCCGGAGACGTTCACCGACACCATCAGGTCCGAGCCGCGTTCACGCCAGGTCGCCATTTGGCCGCATGCTTCGTGCAGGACCCAGCGGCCGACGTCCACGATCTGCCCGGAGGATTCCAGCAGCGGAATGAAATCATCGGGTTGGACTTCGCCCAATGTGGGGTGTTCCCAGCGGATGAGCGCTTCGACCCCGATCAACGTCAAATCGTCCAAGTTGTAGATCGGCTGGTAGACCAGCCGGAACTGGTCATCGTCCAACGCCGACCGCAGATCGAACTCGAGCCGGTAGCGGTGGTTGACGTCGCCTTCCATCTCCGGCCGGAAGGTTTCGAAACAATTCTTACCGGCGGCTTTCGCCATGTACATCGCCACGTCCGCATCACGCAGCAGTTCCCCGGCGGTGTCGCGGTTCCCGACCGCAACACCGATGCTGGTCGTGACCACGATCGGAATGGCGGATTCCTCGAGCGTGAACGGTTGGCGCATCAAATCCAGCAGCCGTTGGGCGACCAGTTCCGGCGCGCTTTCGGTGGTGGCACCATCAATCAGGATGACGAACTCATCCCCACCCATCCGACCGATCGTGTCCGCGTCCCGCAGGCTGGTCGTCAACCGCACCGCAACAGCCTTGAGCAGCTTGTCCCCGGCCGCATGGCCCAAGGTGTCGTTGACATCTTTGAAGCCGTCCAGGTCGACGAACAACGCCGCACCCAAGGTGCCGTGACGACGGTTACGCGCCAACAACTGCTCAATCCGGTCAGTGATCAACGCCCGGTTCGGCAACCCCGTCAACGCGTCATGCAACGCCTGATGCCGCAGTTCGCCGGTCTTCCTTGCGACCACCGCCAATGCTCGCGCCCGGCCCGTCGACAAGATCAAGATGAGCAGCGCCAACGACACGCTCAGCGCGATGCCAGCCGCAAGAATGCCGACTGACGCAGCCGTCGCAAAGGCGCCACCCGGTGCCACCGTGCCGAAAGTCGTTACCGTCCAGCCGTTATGCAAATCGATCGCCCGCGACACGCTGCCTTTCGCCGAGGCCGTGCTGGTGAACGTCACATCGGAGATTCCGGCTTCATACCGCATCGAAACGGCGACACCCGGATGCGATTGAAGGGCCCGATCCAGCAAAACCGTCGGACTGCTGTTCAGGCCCACCATGCCGACGAACGCCGCCCGCCGGGCCTCGACGGTGGCAGGAGTAACACCGCCCTCGTAGATCGGACGCCCGATTTGAAGGAACGTCCCTTCGTCGTTCTTGAACGGAATGTACCTCCCTTGGCCGCTGTCGCGGCTGTGGAAGAAATCCGCCCCGCCATCCGCGGCGCACAAGTCATACCCGGCCGGGAACACGATCGCTGCCGAACGCTGCTGGCTGAATTCCACCAGACAGTAGAACGGCCGCGGGCCAGGCGGCGTCAGCTCGAACCTCCCGTCGGCGGCGAGCGAAAGGCTCGAGTCCGCCTCAGCGCGGGCCGCGAACGTCGGCAGTTGTGACGCATCGACCAGCACCGCGACGCCGAGCCCTTGAAGCTCGGGATAACGCTCGTAAGCCTGCATCGACGAGGTCCAAGCATGGAAGTCCGCGTTACTGGCGGTCGGATCGTTCAAAAAGAACGCCCCGGCGCTCACCACTAGATCTTCTTCATGTTCGATCGCCAACTGCAGGGTGGACGAGACATCGGCGGCCACCCCTTCAAACGCCGTCTGCGATTCCCGGTGCGCGTTATCCCCCACTGCGGTTGCGGCGAGCGCCGCACCGGCTGTCCCACCGAGCGCAAGCAACACCGCCACGATGACCCACAGATAGCGACTTTTTGCCCGCGCAAGATTGGTCCGCGCACCGGACATGGCGTCTTTCGCAAGACGTCCCTTCAGATTTCCAGTCACGCCCCGGCTCCCACCGATCTGCACCAGCCCTGCGAGCAAGCTCAACAGACGACATCGACATAACCTGCGGGCAGCTTGAGGCCTCAGGTGAGGGGATGCGGGCCCGTAACGGAGCCTGACCCGCTAGTCCAGACACCTTGGCCCACCCTCAACGCGTGGAGCGGACTCCCCCGATGGATGAATACCGGCCTGTGGTTTGACGCGTGGGCCTTGGGACCGAAATCGGCCTATTGACGGCCCTCCGAAGAAAAGCCGAAACCGAAAATCGCGTGCCGGTACAGCGATGGCCGTTAGTCCTCGATCACAATCGCGCGCTCCGGACAGGAATCGCGCCCCAACCGAGCCGTCCCCTCTTGGCCGGTTGGGACCTCCGCCCATGTCGTCAGCGCGCTGTAGCCCTGGTCGTCTAGCGGAAACAACTCCTCGTCCACCCCGGCACAGAGTGCGTGTCCTTGGCAGATAGATGCGTCGGCCCGAATCTTCATCGCTCATCCCCTCAGTGATGCTGGCAGCTTGACCGGCCACATTGAGTGCAGCTCGACGAAGCTTAGGTCGGAGGATTTGCTATTCCGACTGCTCAAGCTCCATCTGCGAACCGTACGGACCCGTGTTGCGCAGGTCAATGGCGTTGCTGCGAACGAACGGCGACAAAACATTTCGTTGACAAGCCATTCCTGCATCGTTAACTTGCCGTCTGCAGTCTTAAAGGAGCTGTCTAAAACTGCAAACATCGATGAGGATGATGATGCGGCCGTGAACCCGGTAGGACACTGACGTGCCCCGTCCCCTGGTTCTCTTCTGGGCTGCGCCGCACCGCACCGCACTCCTCGACGAGCGGCTGAGCGAGTTCTGCGACACCGCGCTCTTGTCGGACTGCAACCTTGATGACCGCCGCCGCGCGGCCGCGCTCATCGCGTCGTCGACGGGCGTTAACAAGGCCATTGGTGCCGAGACGTTCGCCCAGCTCCCCAACCTCAGCGTCGTCGCCTCACGCGGCGCCGGGGCCAACTGCTTCGACCTCGACGCCGCGACCGCCTACGGGCTGCCGGTGCTCAACAACCCGGGTGTGGCGCCGGACGCCGTCGTCGAATACGTACTCGCCACGCTGCCCCTGGTGTACCGCCATCTCGTCGAGGAGAGCCGCGCGCTGGAAAAGGGCAGCGAGCTGCGGCAGCTCCGGCCGCAGCTCGCTGGCAAGACCGTGGCCGTCCTCGGGATGGGGGCCATCGGGCGGCTCGTGGCCGCCCGGGTCCAGGCCGCCTACGACGTCGCCGTAACGACGTGGCGCCCGCGGAGGCGCCCCGACGTCCCTGCCGGGGTGCGCGTCGTCGGGTCCCTCGAGGAGCTGCTGGCCGGCTGCGACGCGCTCGTGGTGACGCTTCCGCTCACGGACGAGACGACCGCAATGATCGGCGAGCACGAGCTCTCCCTGCTCAAGCCCAGCGCGGTCGTAGTCAACGTCTCCCGCGGCGGCATCGTCGATGAGACCGCGCTCGCCGCCCGCATCGCCGCCGGCCGGCTCGGCGGGGCCGCCGTCGACGTGTTCGCAACTGAGCCGGTCCCGGCCGACAACCCCTTGCTCGGGTTGCCCAACGTCTTCGCCACGCCGCACTGCGCGGGTATCGCCACGGAGGCGCGCGCCCGGCTGGACTCGGCCACCGCCGACGGCGTGCTCTGCGCATTGGCCGGGGTGCGACCGAAGCGCATCGCGAACGGCGTCTGGCCGCCGCGACGGCGACCGGCCGGCTTCGCCTACCCGGTTCCTGCCCCTGCCTAATCCGACCCACGACGGTCGACCATCCGGTCGCCAAGCCAGAAGGAAGCCGCATGTACGACTTGAAGATCACCGGCGGGTTCATCGTCGACGGGCTGGGCGGCCCGGGCGCCATCGGAGACGTCGCCATCCAGAACGGGGAGATCGTCCGGATCGGCGACGCGCCGGGCGGCGCCGTCCGGACCATCGACGCGACCGGGCGGGTCGTCTGCCCCGGCTTCATCGACATCCACACCCACTACGACGTGCAGGTGTTCTGGGACAGGATGCTCAGCATCTCTACGTGGCATGGCGTCACCTCGGTCGTCATGGGCAACTGCGGCTTCGGTATCGCGCCGACCCGGGCCGACATGCGCGACTTCACGCTGCGAACTCTCGAGCAGGTTGAGGACATCGCCTACGAGGTGTCGTCGGCGTTCCTCGGCGCCGACTGGGGTTTCGAGACGTTCCCGGAGTACCTGGACCTCCTCCAGTCGCGAGGGCTGGGCATCAACGTCGGCGTGCTGGTCGGGCATAACGCGCTCCGACTGTGGGTGATGGGCAAGGACGCCGGGCGCCGCCACCCGAACGACCGAGAGGTCGAGCAGATGAGGTCGCTCATCCGCGAGGCGCTCGAGGCCGGCGCGATCGGATTCTCGACGTCGAACTCACCGGCGCACACCGACAAGGACGGCCATCCGGTGCCGAGCCGCGTCACCTCCTACGAGGAGCTCGAGGCGCTCGTGGGCATTCTGGGTGAGGTCGGGCGGGGAACACTGCAGACCACCTGGGGCCCGGAGATGACGAAGGAAAACATCCGCCGGCTCATGCGGGCCACCGGGGCGCCGGTGTGCGACCCAGCGGTGAAGGCCCGGCCCAAGGTCAGCAACCGGGAGAGCCACTGGACCGTGGTGGAGTTCCTCGACGAGTGTCTGGCCGAGGGACTGCACTGGTACCCGCAGATCACGTCGCTGCCTACGACCTTCGAGGCGACCTTCCAGAACCCGTTCATGTTCGCGCTCGACCAGCCCAAGGTCTGGGGCGCTCCGTCCCTCGACGAGTTGTTCGTACCGATCATCAACCTCTCGTCCCAGGAAGAGATGAAGGCCGCCTACCGCAGCCCGGAGTTCCGCCGGAGCTTCCGGGAGCAGACGGACGACCCAAGATGGCACTCCATCATGTGGCCGCATACGTGGTTCTTGGAGGTGCCCGGCGAAGAGGCCCTCGAGGAGTGCGCCATCGGCGCCGCCGCGGCCGAGCGCGGCGTGCACCCGGCCGACCTGCTGCTCGACGTCGCCGAGAAGACGGACTTCGCGGTGCGGATCGGCGTGCGGCTGGGCGGGGCGGACGAGGGCGAGATGGAGCGGCTGTTGCACCAGCCGTCGTTGCGACTCGGGCTTTCCGATGCCGGCGCGCACGTTAACCAGCTCTGCGACTCGCGTTACCCGACCCATCTGCTCGGCTACTGGGTCCGCGAGCGCAAGTCGCTGACGCTCGAACGGGCCATCCAAATGATGACCTCGCTGGAGGCGGAGGCATACGGCATCGAGAACCGCGGGGCGCTGGTGCCCGGCATGGCGGCCGACATCGTCGTCTTCGACCCTGAGACGGTTGCACCGGCCAAACCGCGGCTCGTGCACGACCTGCCGAACGGCGCTCCCCGCAAAGTCGCCGACGCGATCGGCATCGACCACGTGATTGTCAATGGAGTGCCTGTGCGATCGCACGGCCAGGACAACCTGGGCGACGCAGACCCGTTGCCGGGCCGCATCCTGCGACCGGCGTCATGGGAGGCGCGCGCGCTGGCCAGGTCCGCCTGACGCGCTCGGGTTTCGGGACAGCCCCGACGACAGGGCCATCACATCACAACGCTGGAGGAGGTGAACGTGACAGGACACGCGAACCGCGCGGCCGGCCTGACGTTGAGCGACATCGTCGCCCGGCACGCCCGCTCCCGGCCGGACGACATCGCGCTGGTCGACGGGGCCTCCGCCGGCAATGACGCTGCCGTTGGGGCAGTTGGCCCGGCCGGGCGCTGCACGTTCGCCAGGCTCGACGCGCGAACCGAGACGCGGGCGATGGAGCTGCGGCGGCGGGGCGTAAGCCCTGGTGACCGGGTGGCCGTTCTGGCGGGAAACAGCATCAACGTGCTCGAGGCGTACTACGCCACTGTGCGCGTCGGGGCGATCTGCGTGCCGGTGAACTTCCGCCTGGTCGCCGACGAAGTCGCCTTCATCCTGCGCGACAGCGGCGCCCGGGTGCTGTTCGTCGACGCCGCGCACTCGGGTGTCGCCGGCGCGGCCTGCATGCAGGTGGACAGCCCACCCGCCATTATCGAACTCGACGCCGACCTAGCCCTCGACGTCGTTGGCAGCGCCGATGCCGGCGGACCGGCCGTGCCCGACGAGGCCGCCGCGTTCATCATGTACACCTCGGGCACCACCGGCCGTCCCAAGGGCGCGGTGCTCACGCACCGCAATCTCTATGTGCACGCCACCAGCCAGATCGCGCACAACGGCCTCGCCGCGACCGATCGGACCTACCTCACGGGCGCGCCGCTGTTCCACATTGCCGGCCTGGCGGGGACGCTGCCATTCCTGATCACCGGCGGCCGCAGCGTGATCATGCCGTCGGGCGGGTTCGACGCCGCGGCGATGCTGGCCCGGCTTCAGTCCGAGCGAGTCACCTCGTGTTTCTTCGTGCCCAGCCAGTGGGCGCTCATCTGCGATGCCGTCGACGCCGGCGACTACGACCTGTCCGCGCTCCAGCGGCTGACCTGGGGCGCGGGACCGGCGACGGTGGAGTTGCTGCGCCGGATCATGCGCACGTTCCCGAAGTCGCAGCTCCTGTCCAGCTTCGGGCAGACCGAGTGCAGTCCGGTCACCTGCACCCTGCGGGGCGCGGACGCGTTGGCCAAGATCGGCTCTGTCGGTACGCCCATGATCAACGTCGAGGTCCGGGTCGTCGACGACGCCATGAAGGACGTGCCGACAGGCGCGGTCGGCGAGATCGTCTACCGCGGCCCCACAGTCATGACGGAGTACTGGAACCGCCCCGAGGAGACCGCCGAGGCGTTTCGGGGCGATTGGTTCCACTCGGGCGACCTGGTGCGCCGCGACGAGGACGGCTTCGTCTACGTCGTCGACCGCAAGAAGGACATGATCATCTCGGGCGGCGAGAACATCTACTCCGCCGAGGTGGAGAACGCGATCGCCGAGCACCTGGCCGTCGCCGATGTCGCGGTAGTGGGGATTCCGGACGACCGCTGGGGTGAAACCCCGCTGGCGGTCGTGGTCCTGCGACCCGGCGTGCGGGCGCCAACTCCGGAGCAACTGCTGTCGCACTGCCGGGAGCGGCTCGCCGCGTACAAGTGCCCCCGGCGCTACCAGGTCGTCGACGAGCTCCCCCGCAACGCGTCCGGGAAGGTCGTCAAGGCCGAGCTGCGGGCCCGCTTCGCCGACTCCTCCGGCCCTTCTCTGCCAGGACCCGCCCAGACTGCACCGCCGACATGACCATGTCGAGAATCGAGGACCCTATGCACGTCGAAGTTGTGGGACTACACCACGTGACCCTGATCGTCCGCGATGTCGAACGGTCCATCGATTTCTACGATCGCCTCTTCGGCTTCCGCCCGCTGCCCCGGGCCAACCTGCCGCTACCCGGCGCGTGGCTGGCTCGCGGTCCCCACCAGATCCACCTCGTCGCGTCGGGCGAGCCCATTCCGGACACCAACCAGCACTTCGCCTTGTCAGTCGGCGATCTGGACAAGTCGATCCAGATCCTGCGCGACGCTGGCATCGAGGTCACCGACCCCGTCTACGTGGGCGCGAAAGACCCGAACTGGGTGAGCACGATGCGTCAGGCGTCGCTGCGGGATCCCGACGGCAACGTTCTCGAGATCAACGACGTGCCCTGGGCCGACCCGCTCACCGAGGACGCCTGATGTTGAAGAACGCGCCGCGGACGCGGATGCTCGGGTACCGAATCGTCGCCATCGCCGTGCTCATCTGCCTTTGGCAGCTGGTCAGCGACACCGGAGTGATCAGCTCGTTCTACATCAGCAAGCCGACGCTGGTGGCGTCCCACCTGAGAGACCTACTCGGCCAACACGACTTCCAGAACGGCCTCAAGGTGACCAGCGAGGAAGTCCTGCTCGGGCTGCTCATCGGCGCCGCGTCGGGCATCGTCGTCGGCCTCGGCCTCGGCGCGCTGCCGATCCTGTTCGACATCACCTCGCCGATCATCACCACGGTCTACACCCTGCCCCGACTCGCCCTGCTTCCGCTGTTCGTGCTCTGGTTCGGCATCGGCGAGGCTTCCAAGGTCGCGCTGGTGGTCTCGCTGGTGTTCTTCTCGATGCTGCTCAACACCTACACCGGGATGCGGGGCATCGACCTGCAGCTCGTCGACGCGATCAAGCTCATGGGCGGGCGCCGCCGGGCCGTGTTGCGGCAGGTCATCCTCCCGTCGATCTTGCCCTGGCTGATCGCCGGCGCGCGGATCAGCCTGATCTTCGCGGTCACCGGCGCCGTCGTCGGCGAGATGATGGTGTCGTCAGCCGGCCTCGGCTACGTGCTCGTCCAGCGGAGCAACGCCTTCGACACGTCCGGCGTGCTGGCAATCCTGGTCGTCGTCGCGGTGATGGCGAACATCCTCAACGCGGTGTTCACATGGATCGAGAACCGGGCCACCCGCTGGGGCAGGGCCGCGACCGGCGGCCGGGTGTCCGACCAGGACGACGACCCGCGTCGGGCCGCCGGGTTCGACGCCTCGGACCGGGTGGCGGCATGAAGCCGGTGATTCGCGACCGGCCGGACGTTCCGATCGCCGTGAGCCCAGCGGATACCGACGTGCCCGAGGGATCGGCCACGAGCGCTACTGGCCTCCCGGCCTCGGGCCAACGCCCGGACGCCGTCGCCGAGTGCCGTTCGGTGAGCCTGGCCGCGGTGAACGGCTCCCACCGGATCCAGATCCTGCGACAGGTCGATTTCTCAATCGCCGACGGCGAGTTCGTCTGCATCCTGGGGCCGAGCGGCTGCGGAAAGAGCACGATCCTGAACGCGATCTCCGGGGTGCGGCTCCCCGGCCCGCTCAACGGCGAGATCCTGCTCAAGGGCAAGCCGCGGCGGCCCTACGACTCCGACGTCGCCTACATGGTCCAGCACGACACGTTGCTGCCGTGGCGCACGACCCGGCAGAACGTGCAGCTGGCCGCCGACCTGCGCAAGGTGACCGTCGACGTGGACCACCTCCTCGCCAGCGTCGGCCTGTCCGAGTTCGCGGATTTCTTCCCCGCGCAGCTCTCGGGCGGCATGCGCAAGCGCGCCCAGCTTGCCCGCGTGCTGGCGCAACACCCGCGGCTGCTACTCATGGACGAGCCGTTCGGGGCGCTGGACTTCCAGACGCGCAACGACATCTACGAGGTGTTCCTGGACCGCTGGCTCGAGTTCAAGTGCGGCGTGGCGTTCGTGACTCACGACCTGACCGAGGCGATCACCCTGGCCGACCGGATCCTGGTGATGAGCCGGCGCCCGGCGACGATCGTCAAAGAATTCACCGTCGACCTGCCGCGCCCGCGACGCCAGCGCGAGCTGATCAAGCGCGACGACTACCGCGATCTGCACGAGGCCCTGTGGGAGGCCCTGTCCGGCGTCGAGGCCGATCAGCCGAGCGCACCGTCCGACCTTCACGAGCCCGACCGCGCAGAGCAGGGCAGAAAGGAGCAGTTGACATGACCGAGCCGCGTGTCTACGTCTGCCTCGACGACGACCAGGAGCTCGACAAGAACGAGGTCGAGGACTTCTTCCGCCACTTCGACGATGCGGGGCGCCTGGCTCGCAGGACCGTCCTGCCGTCGGAGCCGGGCGACCTCGTCGGAACCCTTGACGGCTACGACGTGATGTTGGTGCTGGTCGGACGGACGACGGCCGCCCGGCGGGTCGTCGACTGGGAACTGCGCGAGGCGCTGTCGCCGCGTGCAGATGGGGGCCCGGCGCTGGGCGTTCTGGCCTGCACCGTCGACCGCAACGCGGAGCTCAGCCGCACCCCGGCCCGGCTGGGCGCGAACGTCGAGAGCGGTTACGCGCGGCTCTACCGGCGACCCCTGTCGGCCGAGGAGCTGTGGACCTGGGTGGGCCGAGCCGCCGAGACACGCTACTCGGGCGCCGGCCTGATCCGAAACGACGCCAAGGCCCTCCCGGCCGATCTGCCGATCACTGACACCTGGACCTGGTGACCTCGCCCGCTCAAGCAGGAGGACCGCATGTATGACCTCAAGGTCGTCAACGGCACCGTCGTCGACGGGACCGGCGCTCCGCGCCTCGTCGGAGACGTAGGCGTGCGCGACGGCAAGATCGTCGACGTCGGCGACGCGCCCGACGACGCCCGGCAGCTCGTCGACGCCACCGGACGAGTGGTGACCCCGGGCTTTATCGATGTGCACACCCACTACGACGCCCAGGTGGTCTGGGACCCGATGCTGAGTTTCTCGCCCAACCACGGCGTGACGAGCGTGGTGATGGGGAATTGCGGGATCGGTTTTGCGCCCTGCCGGGAGCGCGACCGCGAGTTCATGATGGAGTTGATGACCCTCGCTGAGGGCATCCCATACGAGTCGCTCGAACTCGGCCTCGGCGACTGGGGCTTCGAGACGTACCCCCAGTATCTCGACCTGCTCGAGCGGCGCGGCGTCGCGATAAACGTCGCTTCCCAGGTCGGGCACCACGCCATCAAGGTGTGGGCGATGGGCGAGGACGCACAGGACCGATTTGCCGATGCCGCCGAGATGCGCGAGCAGTTGGAACTCCTGCGCGCGGCTCTGCGCGTCGGCGCCGCCGGCTTCTCCATCTACAACGGCCCGGCCCACTACGGCCCGGGTGGCAAGCCGGTGCCCAGCCGGCTCACCACGTACGACCAGTTCCGCCAGTTTCTGCAGGTGATGTCCGAGGAACGCAAGGGCGGCATCGACGTCAACTGGGGGCCGTCGTTCAACATCCGCACGATCCCGGAGCTAACCGCCGAGTTCGGCGTCCCCGTGAACCGTCCGCAGACACACACCGGCCGGCAGCCGTATACGCAGCGCAACCTCGACGCCAGCGCCGCCTTCAAGAAGGGCGCGATCTGGAACGTGCAGTTCGGGATCATGGCCAACAGCTTCGAGGTCGGCCTGGAAGACCCGTTCATGTTCGCGATCGACCAACCGGTCGGCACCCGCCGCGGCAAGCCTCTTTACGACCTCTTCCACCCGTTGACGGCCATGACCGTGCCCGAGCGGCTCGCGACGTATCTGCAGCCGGAGTTCCGCCGGCAGTTCGAACTGCAAACCGACCGCGACGACTGGAACAACAACTACTGGCCGCTGATCTACATCAGCTACAGCCCGACCCGTCCGGAACTCGAGGGCCGGTTCCTCGTAGACCTGGCCCGGGAGTTCAGCGTCTCGCCCGCCGGGCTGATGCTTGATCTGTCCATCGAGAGCGACCTGCAGGCCCGCTTCGTGATCGAGAACCCGCAGGACGAGGACGAGGTCGAACGGCTGCTCAACGACGACGCCTTCCGGATTGGCGCCTCGGACGCCGGCGCCCACCAAGGCCAGCTCGCCGACTACCGCTACCCGACGTACTTCCTCGGGCATTGGGTGCGCGAAAAGGAGTTTCCGCTCGAGCGGGCCATCCAGTCCATGACCTCGATGCCGGCCGCGTCCTACGGCATGAAGGGCCGCGGGGTGCTCGCCCCCGGATACGCGGCCGACATCACGGTCCACGATCCCGACAGCGTCGCGAGCGGCCCGCTCAAGCGGGTCAACGACCTCCCGGGTGGAGCGCGGCGACTGTTCAGCGACGGCGAGGGCATCGACTACGTCATCGTCAACGGTTCGGTGCTGCTCGACCACGGCCGGGAGGCGGTTACGCCCGACTCCCTTCCCGGTCACGTGCTCCGGGACTTTGCGAGCCGCAAATGACCGCCCCGCCCGGGACCGCGGCCCCGGGCGCACCGGTCGCGGTGCTCACCGGCGGCGGCGGCAACCTAGGCCGCGCCATCGGAGAGCTTTTCCTGGCCCGCGGCTACCGGCTCGCCGTGATCGACATCGACCCGGACGCGTTGGCCTGGGCCAAGGACAACCCGGACGCGGTCGCCGTGACCGGCGACGTGACCACCCCGGAGGCCAACGCCGAGCTCGCCGAGGCGGCCTTGTCGAGGTTCGGACGGATCGACGCGGCGCTGTTCAACGTCGGCCTGGCCGGCAATCCCGGGCTGGAGGAGGACGGCGCGCTGGAGCGCTACGACACCACCATGGAGGTCAACGTCCGGACCGTGGTGCTCGGCGCCCGGGCGATCATCCCCGTCATGCGCAAGGCGCGATCCGGATCCATTGTTGCCACCGCGTCGATCTCCGGCTTCGGCGCCGAGCCCGGCCTGTGGGCCTACAACGCCAGCAAAGCGGCGGTGATCAACCTTGTGCACGCCTTCGCCTTCGACTACGGGCCGTACGGCGTCCGGGTAAACGCCGTATGCCCCGGTCCGATCCGGCCGACGCATCTCGAGGACCGCTCCGAGGAGGTGCAGCAGCGCTACCGGGACCTGGCCCGCCACCTGCCGTTGCAGCGCGTGGTCCATCCGAACGAGGTGGCCGAAGCCATCTACTTCCTGGCCTCGCCGGCCGCCTCCGGCATCACCGGCGAGACCCTGCAGGTCGACGGCGGCGTCCGGGCCGGCTCCGGCCTCTTCCTGCCCCGGCAGGCGACCGACGGTCCGCCGACCGGCCACACCAGCCATCGCCACCTATGACAGCAACCCGACCGCCCTTTCAGGAGTGCGCATGACCACCACCATCACCGCCGTCGACGAGGTGCTGTTGACAGTTGCGAAGCTGCGCGAGCAGATCGAGCCGGCCACCGACGAAATCGACCGACGCCGCCGGCTTCCGGACGAGGTGGTCGACGCGCTCGTCCACACCGGCATGTTCAAGCTCCTGCTACCGGTGGAGTTGGGCGGTCGCGCCCTGGACCTCGGCACGTTCGGCACCGTCATCAGCGAGATCGCGTCGATCGACGCCAGCGTGGCCTGGTGCGTGTACCAGTGCGGGATCTCCAACTACGCGGTCTCGGCCACCCTCGCCGGCGACCGGCTCGTCGATATCTGCGGGGACCCTCGCCTGGTGGTGGCCTGGGGACCGGGGAACGGCACCGCGACCAAGACCGCCGACGGCTACCGGGTGAGCGGGCGCTGGCGCTTCGCCAGCGGCGTCCACAACGCGAACTGGGTCGGAGCGCGGGCCGAGCTTGCTCGCCAGGACGGCACGCCGATCGGCACCGAGGACGGCACGCCGCTCGTCCGGGTGTTCCTGGTCCGCCCGGACGAGCTGCGGTTGGACGATGCCTGGGACGTGAGCGGACTTCGCGGCACCGGCAGCGACGGCTTCACCGCCGACGACGTCTTGGTCGACGAGGGAAACCAGATCGAGTACACCGCCTACACCGTCTACGACAATCCGGCGCGGCTGCGCCTGACGACATCGTTGTTGTACGGCATCGGTGCCAGCTCGGTCGCGCTGGGCACCGCGCGGGGGGCGCTATCGGCGTTCCTCGACCTGGCGTGGTCCAAGTCGACCCGCACCGGCGTCCCGCTTCCGGACAACAAGGTCGTGCAGCGCGACCTTGGGGCCGCCTGGTCGGCATTGAGCGCCGCGGCCGCCTTCCTCGACGTGGAGATCGCGGCGGCGGACGTCGCTGCCGCGGCCGGCGACGACCTGCGCCATCCGCGCGCCCGACTACGGTCCGCGATCAGCCACGCGATCGAGACCGCGGCCGACGTGGTCGACGTGGTCTACCACGCGGCCGGGTCAAACGCGATCCTGCCGCGCCACGGCTTCGAACGCCGGTTCCGCGACGTCCACGCGGTCACCCAGCAGGCCCATGGCGGGGCCGACCATTACCAGACGTTGGGCGAGTACGTCCTCAAGCCCGACTCGCCGATCCAGGTGTACTGACCGATGAGCGACATCATCAGCCGCGAGTGGGACCTCGAGCACGACCCAGACCTGCGCCGCGACCATTTCACCGAGTTCGACCGGCTGCGTGAGGAGACGCCGTTCTTCTTCAGCACCTCGGGCGAGCAGGGTTTCTGGGTCTTCACCCGCGACGCCCAGATCACCCAGGTGTTGCAAGATCCCGAACGATTCTCCAGCCGGGTCGCGTCGGGGTTCCTCAAGGTTCGGCCGCAGGGGCCCAAGCTGCTGCCCGAGGAGCTGGACCCGCCCGTCCACCGGTCGTACCGGCAGATCCTCAACCCGCTGCTGGCTCCGAAGAAGATAGTCGAGCTGGAGCCGGAGATCCGGCTGACGACACGGGCCCTCATCGACGAGCTCGTGCCCCGCGGCGGCTGCGACCTGGTCTCCGATTTCGCCAAGCAGTTCGCGGCGCCGATCGTGCTGCGGTTGCTCGGGCTCGATCCGGCAGTGGCGACGCGGTTCATCCACGACACGATCGTCTACTTCCGCACGCCCTCCACCGAGGATCCGGACGGAACGATCCGCACCGCGGCTGCCGCGCGGCAGCGCGCCGATCTCGAGGCGCTGATCGCCGAGCGGCGGATCGAGCCGCGCGACGACATCGTCTCCGCGCTGATCGCCGCCCGGATCGACGGCGAGCCGTTGCCCGAAGACGACCTGCGCAATATGGCGCACTTCGTCTTCATGGCCAGCCTCGACAGCACCGCCGGCGCCCTGGCCTACATGTTCCGCTATCTCGCGACGCATCCGGCCCACCGCCAGGCGATCGTCGACGATCCCGCGCTGATCAAGACAGCGGTCGACGAGCTGCTGCGCTACTTCTCCGTCTCCCAGGTGACACGGACGGTCGTGCAGGACGAGGAACTCGACGGCTGCCCACTAAAGGCCGGCGATCGGATCATCCTGCCCCTGAATATGGCCAACCGCGATCCGGAACGGTTCGAGAAGGCGGACGAAGTTCTCTTCGACCGGGTGCCAAACAGACACATCGCCTTCGGGCTGGGACCGCACCGGTGCGCAGGCTCGCACCTGGCCCGCACCGAACTCAGGATCGCCATCGAGGAGTGGCATCAGGTAATTCCGCACTACCACCTCCGCGAGGGCGCCTCGACCGAGAGCCATGTGGGAGGTCTTTCCGGCCCGCTCACGCTGCCGTTGGTCTTCGACGAGATCGTCTCGAAACCCTGAACAGGCCTGGCCTCTTTGCCCGGTCGCGCCACCGCATCACGTTCCGCCGATTGTGCACCAACGTCCCGTCACAACAAACATCAGGAGACAACACATGTCCAGCCACGTCAGGAACCCGAGGCGGCTTGTCATCGCCGCGGCCGGCGGCGCCATGGTGCTCGCCGTCGTTCTCACCAGCTGTTCAAGCGGATCCGGAAAGACGTCGTCGAGCTCGTCAGCCGGCGCCAGGCCGTCGCTTTCCCCCGGGCAATCGGTCGCAAACGCCTCCGGCACCAGCGTCCGGGTCGCTTACGTGCCGGGTTTCGTCTCCAACGGCGCCATAGCCATCGGCCAGAGCATGGGCATCTTCGCCAGCGTCGGGTCGACCGTCGAGCTCAAGGAGTTTCCGACCGGAACCGCCGTCTCCCAGGCCCTGCTAACCGGGGCCGCTGACGCCGCGGTCGTGCCCTACTCGACATTCTTCGCGCTGAACGAGCAGGGACGCGACGTGATCGCGCTCGCCAACCTCTCTACGAACGTGTCGCAGCAAGTCGTCGTCCGGCCCAACTCCGGAATCGACCCGTCCGACCCGAAAACTTTCCTGAACAAGACGATAGGCGCCGTCGGCGGGTTCGTTGACGGTGTCTACCGCAGCGTCTACACGCAATTCGGGCAGGACCCGTCCTCGGCCAAGGTGGTCCAGTTCCAGACGTTCGCCGCGCTCACCGCCGCGATGGCGAGCAAGCAGATCGACGCGACTATCACCAACGGTGCCGCCGTGCAGTCCCTCATCACCGGCGCTAGCGGGGTGATCGCGTATCAGTGCTCGGCCTCGCCGCAGCCGTTCAAGTTCTGCGCTGAGCCCAACACCGCGATTATCGCCAGCAAGTCCTGGGTGGCCGACCACGAGGCCGCCGCGCTTGCCCTCGTGCAAGGAATGATCAAGACGGCGCAGACGGCGCACTCCGCTCCGAACTCGGTGCTGACAGCCGCGGTCACGGTCGAGAAGCCGACCGACGTATCCTCGTTCAACTCGCAGAACCTGACCGCAGTTCAGGCCTACTCGCCCAACCTCACCCAGGAGGGTTTCAACCTGGTCCTGCAGGACGCGATCGGGTCGAAGCAGGTGACGAAGGTCAACGGCGACTACTCGTCGCTGGTCTGGTCCGAGGGCCGCGCGCTCTGGCAGAACGAGAAGTAAGGACGCTGGTGAGCGAGGCGGGGACTTCGCTTCCTCGGGGCCTGCGGCCGGCCGGCCCCGAGGAAGCGCCCCGCGCTGCCGGTGTGCGGCGAGTGGCCGTCCACGTCGCCCAGGAAGAGCTGGACGAACTCCGGCGGCGGGTGGCCGGTACCCGGCTGCCCGCCGCCGTCCCGAACTCGGGCTGGCGGTACGGCGCGGACGCCGACGTGCTGGCCGGGCTGCTCCGTCATTGGGCCGACGGCTACGACTGGCGCTCGGTGGAGGCGGAGATCAACTCCTACGACCATTTCGTCGCCGAGCTCGCGGGCATCCCGATCCACTTCGTCTGGGTGCGCAGCGGCGATCCGCAGGCGATCCCGTTGTTGTTGACCCACGGCTGGCCGTGGACGTTCTGGGATTACCGCGACGTGATCCGCGAGCTGACCCGTCCGGGCGCCGGGCCGCCGGCCTTCGACCTGGTCGTGCCCAGCCTGCCCGGCTTTCCGCTCTCGGGCGACCTTCCCGCTGGCGTCAACTGGATCACCACCGCGGCGATGTGGGCGGAACTGATGCAACGTCTCGGATACCCACGGTTTGCGGCGGCGGGCGGTGATTTTGGCGCGGCGGTCACCTCGCAGCTCGGGCACGCCTACTCGGACCAGATGATGTTCATCCACCTCTTCGGCGGGTTCCCGCTATCGGCGTGGAGCAACGAGCGGCCGTGGGACATGTTCGGGCCGGTCCCGGCCGAGATCACCGGAGAGCTCCGCGAACGGGTGCTGGCTTGGCAGGCCCGGTTCGCCTCGCACATCGCGGTGCAGACACTGGACCCGCAGACCCTCGGCTACGCGCTGAACGACAGCCCGGCGGGGCTCGCGGCCTGGCTGCTGGAACGGCGCCGAGCGTGGTCGGACTGCGGCGGCGATGTGACCGCGTCGTTCTCCGCCGACGACCTGCTCACCTCGTTCTCGCTGTTCTGGCTGACCGGCTCGATCACGTCCTCGATGCGCTACTACTTCGAGGCGGCGCGCTCCGGCTGGCAGTCCGGCTGGGCCGAGCTGCCAGCGATCACTGTCCCAACGGGGATCTCGGTGTTCCCGGCCGACCAGCACCCGACCGCCCGCACCCGATCGTGGCGGGAGGATTACTACAACCTCGTCAACTTCTCCGAGCACTCCTCCGGAGGGCACTTCGCACCCGCGGAACGCCCGCTCGACGTCAGTGCGGACCTCCGGGCGACGGCCCGGCTTCGTGATCTGGAGGCCACCCGATGACGATCGTTAACACCGCTCCCTCACTGGGGCGGCGCCGGCAGCTTCGGGTCCTGCGCGCCCTCGAGCACGCGCAGCGGGAGGTGAACGGCGACAAGTTGGGCACGCTAGCAACGCTCGAGGAGAGCTGCTGGTACGAGCTGTACCCGGCCGGACTGCGTATGGAGGGCATCGACTACGCCCGCCAGTACTACGACCACTACTTCGCGCACGTCCGGCCGGCGTTCCGCGAGATCATCGACCACGGGATCTGGGAAAACGAGGACGGAGTCGCGTTCGACGTGACGGCTACCCTCGAGGTCACGCCGGCCGTGCTCAGGACATACCGTTTCTTGGCCGTCGTCGTACCCGGCGACATCGGCGTCGTCGGCGAGCGGATCTGGTGTGACGAGGAGCTGGCCCGGTTCTTGTTCGGCCCTGCCTTCGGGAACTTCCGGCCGATCGACGGTTATCGATCCGCGGTCGACGCTGCCGAGCGCTAGGAGAGGAGTGCCATGCCCAGACCCGCCCCAGCCGTGCACCGCACGACGGTCCTGCTTAACTTCCTGGCCGAGCATTCCGGCGACAGCTTCACACTCTCCCACCTCGCTGCCGAGCTGAACTTCAACAAGACCACCACCCAGACCATGCTGGCCGAGCTGTCCGCCGCACGTTTCGTGGTGATGGACCCGGCCACCCGCGCGTACCGGCTGGGGCCCGCAGTCATTCGGCTGGGATCAGCCGCCGCGGGCAACGCGCGCGCCAGCCTCGCGGTCGCCGAGCCGTATCTGATGGCCCTGCGGGACCGATACGAGGTGTCCTGCGTGGCGACCACTTTGACCGGCGGCGACCTCGTCAACATCGGCCGCTTCGACCATGCCCGCATCCCGGCCGGATCCATGCGAATCGACGACCTCATCCCGGCTATCCCGCCCGTCGGACGGGCGTTCGTCGCGTGGGCCGATCAGCCGACTATCAACGCGTGGCTCGCTCGCCTGGGCGACGCCGCCGACGCCCAACGGCGCGCGGAATACGCCGCGATGCTGTCGGTGATCCGCCGCCGGGGCTACATCCTGAACCGGGAGACTGGGATGTACGCCCGGCTCGGCGAGCTCGCCGCCCGGCTGCGCAAGGTCCAGATGCCGTCCGACCTCCACGAGATCATTGACGGCCTCCAGGACGCCGTCGCCGAGCAGGCCGCCGACCACACCGCAGCGATCCCGCGGAGCATGTCGGCGCCCGTCTTTGACCCGGCCGGGCGGGTCCTGATGACGTTGTCAACCGTAAACTTCCCGGCGAGCACGACGCGAGAGACTCTGGCCGAACAGCTGCATGCCCTGCTGCTCGCCGCCGCCGAAGTCACCTCGGCAATCGGCGGGCGCCACCCCGGACCTGATCCGCTCAAACAGCACAACCCGCAGCGGCGGATCTCCGAGGACGACTTCGACGACCTGTTCGTCCAGAACCTGATCTCCGTCTGACCTCCCGCCCACACCTGCCAGTTCATTTCATCTCGATCCGCCAGTTCCGCTCCAGGTCAAGCCTGTGATCGCGCGCGCTGCCCAAAGGGATCCCCCGAAACCCCTAGAGTCTGTGTAACGAACGGACGTTCGCAATCCCGACCAGAACCATAAGTCGGAAGGTGTTTTAAAGAACGAATGATCACGACTGCGAACGACACAGCGTTCACATCAGGATACGGACGATTGGAGTCGCTATGCGCTTGGGCATCGGGGTTGGATGGGGCCCATCGGCCGTGACCCGGACCAGCGAGGGGCTGCGTGACGGACTCGGCACCTGGATCGCGAACCTTCGCAGAGCCGAGGAGTCGGGCTTCGACGTGATCGGCCTCGGCGACAGCCAATCGGTCGAGCCCGAGCTCTACACGATGATGGCTGTCGCCGCGCGCGAAACGAGCCGGGCCTGGCTGGCCCCGATGGTGACGAATCCAGTCACCCGCCACCCCGCGATCGCCGCGACCGCGATGGCTACCGTGGACGCCCTCTCCGACGGCCGGGCTCGATTCGGTTTCGGACGCGGCAACAGCGCGGTCCGCAACCTCAACGAGAAACCCGCAACGACCCAGTTCCTCCGCGACTACCTCATCGCCTTCCGTGACCTCGTTCACACGGGTCGGGCAACCTGGCAGGGCAAAGAGATCATCGCGGAGTGGATCACGTCGCCTATCCCGATCATCCTTTCCGCGTACGGACCCCGAACCATGCAAATGGCGGGCGAGCTTGCCGACGGCGTAGTGCTCTGCGATGGAGCCGATCCCGCCATCGTCGAACGGGGCATGAAGCTCGTGCGCAACAGCGCCCGGGCCGCCGGACGGAACCCCGAGGACATCCAAATCTGGGTGATGACCCGCGCGTCGATTCGGGACGACCACGACGAAGCCGTGGCGGATGTCGCCGGCAACGTCGCGAGCGGCGCGCTGTTGATCCCGTTCGACGAGTTCGTGCCCGAAGAGCTGCGGCCGAAGATACTCGAAGCCCGTGCCCGGTATGACTACTCCGGCCACGTCCTGACCGTAGGTCGCAACATCGAGCTGACGAAGGAACTTGGCCTGTCGCAGTACCTAGCCGATCGGCTAAGCATCGCGGGCACGCCCGACGAATGTCGCGTGAAGGCCCGCGCGCTGGCCGACCTGGGAGTGGACGTCCTGTACTTCGCCGGATCGGTCCGTGACCCGGCGAACGCGATCGAACGTCTGGGCGCGGAACTGTCCGGCGTCTGACGGCCCAGACCGCGACTCGGACAGCAGGTCTTCGACCAGATTCGCGTCGTCTATCCGGGACTCGCGCTCCGTCGCACCCGCATCCAACGTTCCTGCCGGTTCTGTCTAGGCGCGTTGGGTCATCGAAAACCGGATGCGGCGCATCGGATTGGTGATCTCAGGTGCGACGCCACCCGCTTCGAGCAACTCATCCATCCGGCTGGCGAGGACTCGCGGATCCCATCGCTCGTCGCCGTTCTGGATGAACGCAGCGCTGGTCCAAGGCTGATAGATCTCGACGGAATCGCCCTGGACCCCGAACACCTTGCCCGAGATGTGGGCAGCCTCGTCGCTGCACAAGACGGCCACCAGCGGGGCGACATTCGCCGGATTCCAAAAATCGAAACGGCCGTCCGCCGCACTGCTCACGTCGCCGTACGCGCCGAGAGTCATCTGAGTACGCGCCGCAGGTGAGATGGCGTTGCTGTTGATGTTGAACTTTGCAAGCTCAAACGCTGCGATCGTCGAGAACGCCGCGATGCCGGCCTTAGCAGCACCGTAGTTCGCCTGTCCGAAGTTGCCTAAAAGGCCTGCGGTGCTGGTTGTATGAACCAAATGACCGGGCTGTCCGATCGACTTCCAGTGAGATGCTGCCTCGCGGGTCGTAAGAAAGTGTCCGCGTAGGTGAACCCGAACGACCGTGTCCCACTCCTCGGCGGTCATCTTGATCAACGTTCGGTCACGCAGGGTGCCAGCGTTGTTCACCAGCGCGTCCAGTCGGCCGAACTCACTGATTGCTTCGGCCACGATCGCTTTGGCGGTGTCTTCAGCCGAGACATCTCCAACGACCAGGGCGGCGGAAATACCCTGGGAGGTGAGTTCTGCGATCGCTCGCTCTCCGGTAACCGGGTCGTACTCATTGATCACTACTGCCGCGCCTTGGCGACCGATCTCGAGGGCCTCCTCAAAGCCAAGGCCCTGACCTGCGCCGGTCACTGCAACCACCTTGTCATCGAGCAGTCCCACGAGATCCTCCACACAGCTCGTCCACGAGCTTTTGTTTGCTATTACGATCGTTCGTTTGCTTTAATGACAGTAGGGGACAGCCGCGTCAGCAGTCAATCGGCCAGCTCCCGACCTCGCGAGAAGGGTGAACGCATGGAGCTTTCTGGAACAGCCGCGGTCGTGACCGGCGGAGCATCCGGTTTGGGTGAGGCCACCGCCAGGCGGCTCGCCGAACAGAACGTTCATGTCATAATCGCCGACCTTCAAGATGTCTCGGGCGAAAAGATCGCCGCCGAGATCGGCGGAACGTACTTGCGATGCGATGTGACGCAGCCTGACGAGGTCATCGCGGTGATGGACGCCGCTCAGCGGCGTGCGCCGTTTCGCACTCTCATCAACTGCGCCGGCATCGGCGGCTCCATGCGCACCGTCGGCCGCGACGGTAAATACGAATCCGCATTTCCGCTTGAGAAATTCACCCGTGTCGTCATGGTCAACCTCATCGGAACTTTCAACTGCTCTCGGTTGGCTGCCACAGCGATGTCCCGGCTCGAACCTGACGAGACTGGCGAACGTGGCGCCATCGTCAACACCGCATCGGTCGCGGCGTTCGAAGGCCAGACTGGCCAAGTCGCCTACGCTGCATCAAAGGGAGGCATTGTCGGCCTCACCCTTCCTCTCGCTCGCGACCTGGGCGCCATCGGGGTTCGCGTAAACACGATTGCGCCGGGCCTCATCGACACACCGATGTACAACGGCTTCGCGGACCCTGCTGCCATGAAGGCCAAGCTGGCAGAAAACGTTGTCTTTCCGAGGCGACTGGGTTTCCCGGCCGAATTCGCCGACCTTGCGTTGGCCCTGCTCCGGAACAACTACATGAACGGCGAGGTCATTCGGCTCGACGGCGCCGCCAGGCTCCCCGCGAAGTAGCCGCCATGGCGCCGGCCGCCGATCACCCGGCGGGTAAGTCAGGTGTCAAGTCGTCTTCAACTGAGGCAGGAGCTCTCGACGGAGCTCTTCGTACCGCGCCACGTTCCCCAACTTGATCTCTTCGTAGCCCCGCACCATGTCCGGCGCGGTCGCGACCCGCACCGCGCTGTCGAGATTTTCCGGCGTCAATGCTGACTCCAACGACCTCAGCCACTCCCGGTACTCACGGATCAGCGCGCGCTCGACCCTGCGAACGTGGGCGTAGCCGAAGATGTCTGCCCGAGTACCGCGTAAACCGCGCATCGAGCGCAGCGCCATGAACACCGGCTTGAACCAAGGCCCGAGTACGAGCTTGCGCTTCATCCCGATCGCTCGCAGCAGCGGCGGATGGAGATGCCAGAATACGCGGACCGGACGACCTGCAGCCACCGCATCAATCTCCGTCTGTGCAGCATCCGCTAGGTGAAGGCGTGCGACCTCGTATTCGTCCTTGTAGGCCAGCAGCTTGTACAAATAGCGCGCGACTGCCTCGGTCAAGACGATGGAGCCAGGCCTCACAGCCTCCTCAAGGACGCGTACCCTCTCGACGTCGCGGACGTAGCCGCGGGCATACTTGACGTTTTGGTACTCGACCAGGTCGATCGCACGGCTGACAACGAGGTCGCCGATTGCACCTGGGATCTTCAATTTCCCAAGGACCTCCAGTCGCCCTGTTGTACCGAGCGCGTCCGCGCGGCTCGCAGGCACGACGCTGCTGCTGGCGCGTACTTCATCAAACCTCGCCCGATCTGCGACGAACATCCGGCCCCAGCGAAACGCCAGCTGGTTCGTTTTCACTGAAACGCCGTTGAGTTCGATGGCTCGCTCGATCGCATCCGCCCCAAGCGGCAGCAACCCGAGCTGATACGCCACACCGACGCCGAGGAGGTTGGCGCACGTCGTGGTGCCGAACAAGTCCGACGACGCGGACGACATGTCCAGATACACGTTGTCGTATTTGCGAGTGCACTCGTCGAGCGCCGCTGTCATGTCCTCAACACTCGGCTGGCGCGATCCCGTGCCGATCATCTGGCCAGTCGGGGTCTGGTCGGTCGTACCGACGACGACGGTGCGTTCGGGATCGGCCCCGGCGAGGTTCCCCGGGTTCAAGGCAACGACAAGATCGAAGGCCAGGAGAACGTCGATACCGCCCGACGCGATCTTGGCGCTGGTCAGTGGTGGCTGATCGGTAATCGAGAGATCCGACACGACGGGCCCGCCTTTCTGGGCGAGTCCCGTCTGGTCCAGGCCAGTGACGTATTTGCCGCTCAGTAGCGCTGCTGTGCCAATAATTTGCGCCGCGGTGACCACGCCTGTACCGCCAATCCCTGGCATTCGGAGAGCGACGCTCGCCGCCGAGGACCGCGCACGTGGCGCGGGGATGGCGTCGGCCGCCAAATCAGCCGAGAGAGGCGCCATGCCGTCCGTCCTCTCGGCCTTTTCGCCTCGCGGCCGCCGGGACCACCACCGCGGGTTGGCCGGCTTGATCGTGACGAAGGACGGGCAATCACCCTTCAAGCACGAGTAGTCACGGTTGCAAGAGGACTGGTCGATCTGGGTCTTCGGTCCAAACTCTGTGTCAACAGGGCGCACCGACAGGCAGTTTGACTTGTGCCCGCAGTCGCCACAGCCTTCGCATACGCGTTCGTTGATGACAACCTGACGCGGCGGAGTCGGTTGCTTGCCCTGTTTACGCAACCGCCGAGCCTCCGCGGCACACTGCTGGTCATGGATAAGGACGGTGACACCTCTGTAGGCCTTGAGCCGAAGCTGGGCTTCAACGATGTCATCGCGATCGAGGAGTTCTACTCCACGAGGAAGTCGGATGTGACGGTAACGGCGGCGATCCTCAGCGGTGATGATCACCTTTTTCACCCCGACGTCGAGAAGAAGCCTGGCCAGACCTGGCACATCAAGCGCGCCGACGGCATGTTGCCCACCCGTCATCGCAACAGCGCGGTTGTAAAGGATCTTGTACGTGATGTTGACACCAGCAGCGACTGAGGCCCGGACTGCCATTTCCCCGGAGTGAAAGAACGTTCCTTCACCGAGGTTTTGAACAATGTGCTCATCCGAGACGAACGGTGCGGCTCCAATCCACTGTGCTCCCTCGCCGCCCATCTGCGTTACGCCGGTGATACTCCCGACAACATCCGGAGACATGAACGCGACCATTGAATGGCATCCGATTCCGGCCGCCACCCGAGTGCCCTCGGGTACCCGAAGACCCGAGTTGTGTGGGCATCCCGAACAGAAGTACGGGGTCCGCGGCAAGAGGGGCAAACTACGGCGAGGCGTGTGCTCGACGATTGGCGCCAGTCTGGAACTGTCGACTCGTTGCAGAAGACGCTCCCGCAACGGCGTCGCGAGAACGTCGGCGTCCACCGCGCCGTACAAGGGCAGCAGCGACGTGCCGTCTGGCCGCTTCTTGCCGGTGATGATGGGTGCATCAGTCATCCCGTACAAGGCTGCGCGAACGATTTCCTCTAGGCGAGGCCGCTTATCCTCGACCACGAGGATCTCGCGGAGCCCTCGTCCGAACTCCCGAACCAAGGCAGTGTCGACCGGGTTGACCACACGGACGTGAAGCAGGCGGATTCCGAACGAGCTGAGGTCGGACAATTCAATCCCGAGTCGCTTCAGGGCACTCAACGTCTCGTAGTATGTGCTCCCCGGCGCGACGATGCCCAGCCAGTCGTCAGACGAGCCACCGATGATCTCGTTGAGACCGTTCGCTCGTGCGTATTCGAGAGCCGCAGGCAGGCGAACCTCAAACAAGTCTTGTTCGACAGTCAGGATTTTCGGGGGCGACAAACTTGCCGGCTCCAGCCGCCCAAGGGGTCGGCCGTCGGGCCCCGGCGGAATAATCGGCCGAATCCGATCCGGCGAGACCGTCGCCGTGCCCGCGCCGTCTGCAACCCCGGTGACTACCTTGATCGCGGTCCAGAGACCGCATGCCCGGGACATTGCGATGCCGTGCAGGCCCAGGTCGAGGACCTCCTGCACGGTCCCCGGGTACAGCACCGGAACCGCTAGGTCGGATAACAATGCGTCGGAGCTGCTGGGCGTCGTCGACGATTTACTCGTCGGATCATCACCCACGCACAGCAATACGCCGCCATGCCGCGTCGTCCCGTAGTAGTTGCCGAGTCGAATCGCATCCGCGGACCGGTCGAGGCCGGGAGCCTTGCCGTACCAGATACCAACGACGCCATCAACGGTTAGCTCACCTAGCCGGCCTGCGGTCTGGCTTCCCATGACAGCAGTCGCGGCCAATTCTTCATTGAGACCGGGCTGGTGAACCACGTTATGTCGCTGGAGGATGTCTGCGCGCTTTTCGAGCTCAAGATCCAAACCGCCGAGCGGCGAGCCCGGGTAACCGGACACGAAGAAGCCGACATTGAGGCCCGATGCGCGATCGAGGCGAGACTGCTCGATGGCAACCCGAACGAGAGCCTGGACACCCGTGAGGTAGATATGCCCCTCTTCGGCCTCGTACTTTCGAGTTAGGTTGAACTCGCTCAAGCGCAGCGACCCATCTGGTGCGCTCGCAGTCTCGACATCCGTCATAACTCCCCGTCCAGCGCTCGGTGATCCATCACCAGGTCCACGGTAACACTCAGGTAGACCGTATAGCGATCGGATGTTTGGCTTGGCAAACGGTCACAGCGGCAGCTCAATGACCGCGACAACACGCATTCGGCGTTACGACTCAGTCACGCAGCGAGATGGCTTGCTCAGGGCAGGAACGCCTGTCCGAGTCGGGCAAACGCTTCGTCGCCCCGGCACACCGTGCGTCCATCGGGTGCGGGTGCTGTCACCTTCATCACGGAGCAAGAATAAGTGCGCAGCGGCGCTAGCCCAAAGTCCATGACCTTCAGACGCAGCCCGATCCACCTTCACGGGTCGGCTTGGCCCGGCTGTTGCGGCTGTTCCGAATATGAATACGATAGCGACCAGTCGGTTGTAAAGCCAAACACCCCAGCGCCCGGCGGCCCGATGCGTCCGCCGCCGACGCCTGTTTTGGACTTGTCATCGGACGCGGAGTGGATTGAACAGTGACAACTGAAACGAAACCGAGTTCGGTCGACTCGAACATTCTCGTCGAGGACGTTGGGCGAGTCTGCGTCATCACCTTGAACCGGCCTGAAGTCCGAAACGCTCTGGACGCTGCGACGGCGCGGGACTTGGCCGCCGCCGTCGACCGCCTCGACGCGTCCCCCGATCTGTCGGTCGGAATTTTGACGGGGGCAGGCGGGACCTTTTGTGCCGGATTCGACCTCGCCGCATTCCTACGAGGAGAGTCCGCCTCGATCGCGGGTCGCGGCTTCGGCGGCATCGCCCAGCACATGCGCACCAAGCCGCTCATTGCCGCCGTCGAGGGGTGGGCTGTTGCCGGGGGCTTCGAGTTGGTGCTCTCCTGCGATCTGATCGTTGCAGCAGCCAACGCCCAGTTCGGTCTCCCAGAGGTAAAACGCGGTCTCCTCGCGGCCGGAGGAGGACTCGTTCGCCTTCCGCAGCGACTGCCATACCACGTGGCGATGGAGATCGCGCTGACCGGGAATCCGCTGACAGCGCGACGGGCCGCGGAGTTCGGCCTCGTGAACGCCGTTGCTGCGGAGGGCGAGGCGTTGGCCGGAGCGCTCGGGCTGGGCGAAGCGATCGCCCAGAACGCCCCACTCGCGGTGCAAGGAACACGTCGGGTCATTCAAATCAGCGCCGGAGTCCCTGAAGCGGTTGCGCTCGAAGGGCAGAGCGAGGTCGTAGCTACGGTCTTCGCCTCCGCGGACGCACAGGAAGGCGCCCGTGCCTTCAAGGAGAAGCGGCCACCGGCCTGGGCCGGTCGTTGAGCCCGGTCCTCACAAGTGGATCGCCAGGTTCGGCGGATGAAAGCCCGCCTTGGCTGGTCGGCGGAATTCGCCCTGATGCGTTCCGGCTCGACGGCCGAACAGCGATCGTAACCGGAGGCGACCGGAACATCGGTGCATCAATCGCGCTGACCTTCGCACTGAGCGGGGCCCATGTCGCGATTATCGCCCGAAATGAAGCACGACTGTCGCGCACAGTCGACGAGATCGCGAAGCAAGCACCGCAGAGCTACGTCGTCCCTGTTCTCGCCGATGTTCGAGACGAAGACCTTCCCCAGCGAATCCTCGCAGCGCTGCACACCATTGAGGATCCGCTCGCCATCTTCGTCAACAACGCTGCCGACTACGGGGCGGACGCGGGCCTGATCGACACCGACACCGCTGCGCTGGGTGCCGTCTTTGAGACCAATCTGTTCGCCCCCCTTCGGCTTATCAAAACCGTCGCCCCAATCCTGAAATCCGCTCCCGGGGCTTCCATCATCAACGTGGTCTCGGGAGCGGGCCTCCTTCCGGTGGCGGGACGCGGTGCCTATGGCATCACAAAAGCGGCCCTGTGGCACGCAACGAGATATCTAGCAGTGGAGCTGGCACCGGACATCCGGGTAAACGCGCTGTGCCCCGGGCTGGTCAGCGAAACCGGCGAGCCGCGTAGCTCCGGACAGCGTGCGATCCTCGAAGGCGTTCCGATGCGACGAGTCGGCTCTCCGCACGAGATCGCGGGTGCCGCGCTCTACCTGGCATCGGACGCCTCTAGCTACACCACAGGCGAGCTTCTCGTCTGCAACGGCGGACGGCTCTGGTAAACCGAGCACGCCAACCATCGTCCAACGTCAGGCGCTGGCCGCCGCAGTCCGAGATGTCTTGCTCCCCTTTGGCCCGGGGGTCCTCTGTTCGGCGCTCCCCTGGCTTGTCATCCGCCGGCGCACCGCCGCAGGGCCCGGCTCACTTGGAAGCCGCCCACCCCGGTCAAGCGTTCGCGCCCACTGCGGGAAGGGTTCGCTGCCATGTAGCGCTGCGGTGACCCGGCGGGTCCCTTCGAGCAGCCTCGCGGCGAACCGAGGCATGTCCCGAATGGTGACATCCGGACCAAACTGGCCGATGCTCAGTACTAGGACCACGCTGCTCGATGGCCCGAATACGGGAGCCCTGATGGCAACAACCGGTGCGTAGTCCCCGGGATCCTCGGCCTCGAAGCACATCTCATCAGCTTCAAGTTGCAGCGCAACTCTTAGTTCCTTCGCACCAGGCAGGTCGCCGAGGAGTTCGACGATGCGGCGCAGGGCCATCAGCTGTTCAAAAGAGGTCGCGTGATAACCAGTCAGTCGGATCGTGTCCAAGAATGAGTAGTAGGTCGACCGTTCTTCGGGACTTAGGGCCGGCTGATGCAGGTCAAGCCACTCCTCCACGCTCGACTCAGGCGCCCACGCCATAAACTCTGCTCCGAAAGGGGCAACGAGCGGCGATCGGTTCCCGACCGGCAAATACCCAAACAGAGGCCGCTCGACGTCCTTCCGCGCCATCACCACGATCTCGTGGCCTATCAGGCTCGACGCGACGCACGACACCTTCAGGTCCTCATGGATCGCGATCATCTCTGGACGTGCGACCTCGAGAGCCTCAGTTGCGTCCATCGCCGCGGCGGTGCCGAGATTCACAAGCGCCGGACCGAGCATGTAAGTCTTCTCGGCCGGGTGCCGGATGAGCATCCCTTCGTCAACAAGCTCGCTCAACATCGCGTGGCACGTAGCCTTGTTGAACTCCAGCCGACGCGCGATGTCCGACAGGGAGAACCGCTCGCGCGGGTGCTCCGCCAGGAACTTGAGGAGCTTGACCGTTCGTTCTACCGACGGTGCCGGACGGGCCATCGCGATCCTCTACTGGACTCTTTTTGCGCGGTCTCGGGGGAAACTTTTGCAATTGCGAAACCGATGCTACAGCGCCGCGTCGTAACCGGCAGCTCAGATCCTCCGACTTCTCAAGGCGGTGGCGGTGCAGTTGCGGTAGAGCACCCCGGATTGATGTTTGTTATTTCGTCTGTATAGTCACAATGTGCGACTAACCGTGTTGGGACGCCGTCCCACGGATCCAATACCTGCGCCCGATGCGGGTGCACTGAAAACCCCCTGACAAACGAAGGGACGCTGCGATGAACGACGCGGTTCTCGTCGAAGCCGTTCGTACGCCGACGGGCAAGCGGTACGGCTCCCTGTCTGGATGGCATCCAGTCGACCTGCTCGCCGCAACCTTCGGAAGCCTCGTCGACCGGACGGGCATCGATCCAGCGTTGATCGACGACGTCATCACCGGCTGTGTGAATCAGGTCGGAGCCCAGGCCCTCAACGTTGGCCGTTCGGCTGTTCTTGCGGCCGGCTGGCCTGAACACATCCCGGCCACCACGATTGACCGACAGTGCGGTTCGTCCCAGCAGGCGGCCCACTTCGCTGCCCAAGCCGTCATGTCGGGTGCTTGTGACATCGTGGTGGCTTGCGGTGTCGAGAACATGACGCTCATCCCGATGCGCGCGCAGACCGCGGACCCCGCGCTAGGAAAGCCCTTCGGCCCGCTCGTCGACGCCCGCTACGCGGACGAAACGAACTTCGGAGTTCGCGGACGCATCAACCAGGGACTGGCGGCAGAGCTGATCGCACAGCGATGGGGAATTTCTCGCCGCGACTGCGACGAGTTCAGCGCACGCTCACACGAGCTTGCGGCAAAGGCAACCGCCGAGGGTCGGTTCGACCGAGAGATCGTGCCGGTCACCGGGCGGCGGCTGGACAAAGAAACCGGCGCCTCGATCACGGACGGGCTCGGGCAGCTGAGCGCAGACGAAGGCATCCGGCCAGAAACGACTCCGGAAAGGCTTGCCGCCCTCAAGCCTGCATTCACACCTGAAGGATTGATCACCGCCGGGAACAGCTCCCAGATCAGCGACGGGGCATCGGCAATGCTGATTATGTCGGGGGCCCGCGCCAAGGATCTCGACCTCCGCCCCCGCGCGCGTTTCCACACGTTTGCCGTCGTAGGCGTCGATCCCATCACCATGCTTACCGGACCGATTCCGGCTACGGCGAAGGCGCTTGCTCGTTCCGGTCTGAAGAGTTCAGACATCAGCGTCTTCGAGGTCAACGAAGCTTTTGCTCCCGTTGTTCTTGCGTGGCAAAAGGAGCATCACGTCGACATGGAGCGGGTGAACCCCAACGGAGGTGCAATTGCCCTGGGCCATCCACTGGGCGCCTCCGGAGGGCGACTGATGTCAACAATGTTGCACGAACTTGAACGCACGGGCGGTCGATTCGGACTACAGACCATGTGTGAGGGCGGCGGTATGGCGAACGCCACGATCATCGAATTGCTGGACTGAGGCGATGACACGATGCGACTGATGAACCAGTTCGCGCTTATCACTGGTAGCAGTGGTGGCGGCCTAGGTACGGAGATCGCCCGTCTGTTCGCTGACGAGGGCGCCGCCGTCGTCGTGACCGGTCGATCTCCCGACCGAGGCAAAAAGGTCGCCGACGAAATCTCCGATACCGGTGGCAGGGCGCACTTCATCGCGGCGGACCTGACAGATCCCGAAGACTGCCGCCGGTTAGTCGATGGGGCCGCCTCCGCGATGGGCGACCTTTCAATTCTCGTCAACTGCGCCACGCCGCTGATGACTGGGGAGGACGGAGCGACCGGATCCGTCACGGACGAAGTTTGGGACGAGATGTTCTCGGTGAACTCGACGGCTCCGCGACGGCTGATCCAACATGCGCTTCCCCACCTCGTCCAACGAGGTCAGGGATCGATCGTGAATGTCACCTCACGCACGGCTATCAGGGGAACGCCGAACCTAGCGGCGTATTCGGCCAGCAAGGCGGCACTAGAGGGCCTGACCCGTTCGGTCGCCATGGACTACGGTCGGCAGGGGGTTCGCTGCAATTCCGTCGCGCCCGGATACATCGTCGGTAAGGACCGCAGCACGCCACTACCCGAGGAGCGGATCGAATTTTTCCGCCAAATGCACCTCACGCGAATGCCGACCACCCGCGATGTTGCTGAAGCTGTGCTCTTCCTCGCCAGCGATGCTGCCGGGGCGATCACCGGCGTCACCCTCCCGGTCGACGGGGGCGGGAGCGCTGTTCGTGGCCTGACTTTAGGTTGATCGGAGCGCGCATGAGCGAAGACCTAGACCTCGAGACGGTGCGCTACGAGGTCGTGGACCACGTGGCGACGGTCACGCTGGCGCGACCACACATGTCCAACGCATTCACCCCCCAGATGCGGGACGAGTTGTTGCGGGTCCTGGACCGCACAGACGGTGACGACGATGTCCGAGCCGTCATCTTCACGGGGGCAGGGCGAGCATTCTGCGCTGGCGCCGACCTCTCCAGCGGTGGCTTCGTGGCGGGCACCATCGAGACTTCGACCACCGATCCGCACCTGACACGCGACGGAGGGGGGCGCGTCAGCCTTCGGATCTACGAATCACTTAAGCCAATCATCGGCGCCATCAACGGCGCCGCTGTGGGTTTCGGAGCGACCGTGACACTTCCCATGGACGTCCGAATCGCCTCGACATTTGCAAAGTACGGCTTCGTATTCGCCAAGCGCGGCATCGTTCCCGATGGGGCGGCCAGCTGGTTCCTCCCTCGCATCGTCGGCATTTCGCGGGCGACCGAGTGGTCATTCACCGGTCGACTGATCAGCGGAGATGAACTTCTGGGCTCCGGGTTGGTGTCGGCGGTGCTAGCTCCCGACGAGCTCCTTCCGGCAGCGCGACGTCTCGCGCAGCAAATGATTGAAGGGTCCGCGCCGGTCTCGGTGGCGCTGACGCGGCAGCTGTTCTGGAAGATGCTCGGTGCAACTGATCCAATGGATGCACATATTGCGGAATCCCGAGCGCTCTACAGCCGCATGCGCG
>Ga0207711_10000384_pt1 | contig 46742 bp, 61 predicted proteins | sample KBSS34metaG_FD_184401 | JGI IMG/M metagenome (GOLD analysis project Ga0207711, IMG submission 184401) | Switchgrass rhizosphere microbial communities from Kellogg Biological Station, Michigan, USA - KBS S3-4 metaG (SPAdes) (version 2) | ecosystem: Host-associated > Plants > Roots > Rhizosphere... | reverse complement strand
CTTGCCGCCCAGCGCGTCCCGCTGGCGCGCGATGGTGTCGGCGACTTCCGCCGGCAACACCAGCCGCACCGTGCCCAGCCGCTGGCTGACGACTTCAAGGAAGATGGTGTCGCGCGAGTAGCCGACCTCTTCCCCCTTCTTGTTGATGCGCGAGTGCTGCTGGCGCACGGTCTGGACGATGTGGATGGTGGACCCGCCGACGCCCAGCGCGGGCAGCGTGCGGATCACCGTCGTCTTGGTTTTGACGACGTCGGGCAGTCCGTCGAGATTGCCGAGGAGTTGGTCGAATTCGTCGGGCATCGCTGCCGACGGCTGGTCGCGGTCGCGTTCACTCATGCTTTTCTCCCCAGATGTGTCAGTAACGCCTGACGGGTAATGGCGTAGTCGTGGATCACCGCTTCGATGGCGTCGTCCATCGTTTCCGGGTAACAGCCCATGCGGTCGAGGACTCGGCCCGCCGCCTCGTCAAGCTGTTGCCGTTCCGCCTCGTAGGCGGCACCTTGCGCCTGTTCGCGTTTGCTGTCGCCGTAGATGCTGAAGTCGCGGCCTGGTTTCTTCACGCCTCACAGCTTACACGAAGACCTTACCCCCTGCAAGGACATAATACGGAGTCATTGTGTGCAGTCCGCGCTTGCCAGAACCCAAGCGGTTGGGTTATCGTCTTGGGCATGGCGTATCTCAATCCGAAGCTTGAAGCGGCCCGGCTGATGGGCACCGACCAACCGACCGGCGTGCGCGGTCTGCCGCTCGCGTGCTATGTCACCGAAGCCATCGAGAACGAGATGGCGGCGTTTAGCGTGAAGGAGCAAGCGAAGCCCTACGAGTATCGCTTCCGGCTCGCCGTCCGGCGGTCGGCGAACAACGCCAACGTCTACGCGGAACCGTGGGGGATCGACCCGCTCATCTTCCGGGCGGCGGTTGAACTGCGGCAACTCTGAACAGAGGTTTTTGATGGACAACATCACCGGCTACCGCAGCGACTACTACACCGACGCCAAGGTCGCGAGCTTGCACGTCGCCTTCGACCTGGTCAAGAACGCCGAGAACTGGAAGCTGCCCATCGACGCCCTCGTCACGCTCGACGGGACCAGCGTCGAGTGCCGGCAGCGCCTCGCGGAGATCGCCGAGGCGGTCATCTTCTTCGCCGGCTGCGTGGCGGAGATCACGCCCGCCCGCCGCAAGAATCAGTGGCACGTCCGCGCCGTCGGCTACTACGAAGCGGTGGGGTCGTAGCCATGACGACCCTGATGGACGACGCGCAGACGCTGGCGGAGCGCACCGCCGACGCCTTCTCGTGGGACAACTACGGCGAGCGCCGCTGGCTCGCGTGCTGCCGGATGCTGCTGCGCCGCGGTTACTCGATGGAGGAAGCGGAAGTCATCCTCCGGTCGAAGTGGACGCGCTGGGCGGGTGACCTCGCCTCCGACCGGGGCCGGCGCTACGGCACCGTCAACTCCGCCGACCTCGCGCGCTTCCTCGACACCATGCCGGAGGCGCACCGCGCCGCCGACGTCGCCGACATGGTCAACGAAACTCGGATCGAGAAGGGGTTCTGAAATGCGCTGCATGTTCGTCGGCTGCAAGGCTCCGGTGACTCACTCGGTGCAGCGCCTCTGGCTCAGTGAGGGCAAGGCGCTGCCGCTCGTTCACTGCTGCGAGGCGCATCAGCCGGGCAGCGCGCTGCGCGACAAGCCGGCACTGGCGGCGACACTCGCGGCGCGCGGGTTGACGCCGTCGCGCTTCTATCGCGTCGAGCGGGTGTCGTGATGCCGCGCAAGAATCCGGCGGCGGTCGCGCTCGGACGCAAGGGGGGCAAGGTGACCTCCGCGCGCAAGGTCAAGGCGGCGAAGCGGAACGGGCGCAAGGGTGGACGGCCGCACGCGCACGCGGCGCTCGCAACCAAGGCGCGCGACGTGCCCTACGGGTGGTGCGTCCAGCCGTGGAGGTGTGTCGAGGGCGCGCACGGCAACGTCACGCGCATCGACGTCTGCCGCTGCGGCGCGCAACGGCAGACCAACATCAACCAGAACCACGTCGAGCGCGGGTCGTGGGTTCGCGTAGACAAGCTGCCCTCGTTGGGGTCAGTCCGATGAGGCGCTACCAGGCGCGGCGGTCGAGCGGCCGGTTCACGCGCAACACGACCGAGAACACCTTCGGGTTCCACACGGTCGTCTGCGCGGCGTGCCGGCGCTTCAATACGTGGGACGTCGGCGCGGCGCGCCCGGCGATGTGTCATGCGTGCGGCGAAGTGCTGCGCGACGAGGGTGCGCCGCTCTATCCCTCGCCGTGCTGCGGTGTCGAGAGCGTCATCGTCACGAGCACGAGCACGCGCAACACGCTGCGCTGCGGGCAGTGCGGACTGGAGTGGAAAGCGTGAGGCGCTACGCCTTCGTCTGCGTCGAGTGCGGGCTACGGCTGGTCGGTGTGCTGCACGGCGACGGCACCGTCCACGCCGCCGACCGTTCGGCGACAGCCGACGCGCCGCCGCGCCCGTGCCTCTGCTGGGCGTGTCACAAGAACGGGAGGACGAGCGGCACGGCAGCGAGCGCCACGCCCGCGTAGCACAGATAGGCTCGACGCCGCGCCGGCCACGGGAGGTGCCGGTGCGGCACCTTCGCCAGCCGCTCCCGTGGTCCGCGCGCGTCGTCTAATGCCTTCGTGCCCACCAGGAACAGCCCCGCCATGACGACGAGATCGACCGCGACGAGCGCCGACGTTGCGTCCATGAAATCCATAATCGTCTAAAGTCCACTAGATCGAATCGTCTAACATTTCCTGTAAAGTGTTGATGCGGAAGGGGGGACTCGAACCCCCATGAACCGTAGTTCACTAGCTCCTGAGCCTAGATGATACGGGGCACTTTCCTCAATGAATCCGGCCTGATTTTGACGTTTTTCCCGCCTGACCCTCTATCGCGCTTTGTCGAGAATTGCTAAACATTTGAGGATTCTTAAAATCGTTCTACACAGAATCATCTAAAGTCACGCCCACCGGGTTAGTTCCCACCCTACCTGCCCCCACGCCCACGACGCCGTCCAACAGCCGAAGGGTCCGCGCTCGATGAACGGCACCACGCGCCGCCGGCTGAAGTTGCCGCGCCGGAGGTGCAGCGACTTCCGACCGACGACGACTTTCAGGTGCCAGCGTTTCACGCCCGCGCGCCCCGGCTGCGCTTCGCCGTCACCAGGTCGGCGATCTTCATCGTCCGCGACAAGCGGTTGAGCGCCGGCCGCTGCTGCTTCGGTTTCATGTGGCGATACTCCAGCGACTGCGCGAGCGTCGAGTGCCCCATCGCGTCCATGAACTTGAGCGGGTCTACTTCGCCGTCGCTGAGAAACGTCGCCGCCGTGTGCCGGATGGTATGGAACGTCGCGCCGTTGGCGGTGAAGCGCCCGTAGGGGATGCCGCACGCCCGCGCTGCCGCCTTCATGCCGCCGACGATCTGCTTTACCGGCTTGCCGTGATAGGTCACGACATGGTCCGCGTGCAGATGGCGCGTCCACGCATCCTTGAGGATCAGCAGCAGTTGCGTGGTGACGGGCGACACCAGCGGCTTGCGGGTTTTTCGCAGCGTCTTGTGGTGCCGCACGACGATGTAGTGCTCGACGCGCGGGTTGAAGTTGGTCGTGCGCGGGTCCGGATCAAAGCTCGTCGTCCAGTCGAGCGCGAGCACGTTGCGGAGGCGCAGCTTCGGCGCGAGCGCGGCGATCGCGACGGCGAGGCGGATGTGATAGCTCGCCGCCGTCAGCCAGTTGCGGACCTGGGCGATGGACAGCACGGTCGTGCGCCCTTCGGTGTAGTCGGGCTCGATGTCGAGGAACGGGTTGCTGGTGATGCCGGTCGCGCTGCGATACTCCGGCCGCTTCGCGACGGCATACATGCGGCGCATGTGGCCCCGGTAGTGGTTCTTCGTCTGGTTGGAACTGCCACGCTTGTCCATCCAGGTTTCAAAGTCGAGCAGGATCTGCGGGTGCGCGATGATGTCGCCGAGGCGGTAGTCGTGATACGGCTCACCGACCACGACCTTAGCCGGGTCCGTTGGCCGCGCGCCGAAGAAGCGGAGCACGGGAGCCAGCCCGTTCTGGATGGCGTCGGGCCGCTCGACGCGCTTGGTCTTGTAGGCGAGATAGACTTCGGCCCAGTCCTGAATGCGCGGCGTGTCTTTCGGGTCGGCGTAAAACTGCGCGATGCCGCCCGCCTCGCGCGCGAGTTTTAGTTGAAGCTCGCGCTCAAAGAGGATCGCGTCCGGCTTGTTCTTCATGCCGGTCGTGCCCTTGTAGGGCGTGCCCTTGTAGGTGAACTGAAAGCGCCAGGTCTTGCCGCCGGGCGGGAGATACACGCTCATGGTTTGCTTCCTTGTCGGGTGACGGCGAAGTGCTCGATGGCGCGGAGGGTCCACAACTGTCCCGTGACAGTCTCCATCGGGATGCCGAGATACAACGTGTGCGCGAGCTTGAACCGCTGCCCGATGGTTTCAATGCTGGAGCCATCGTCGGGCACGTCGAAGATCATGGTTGAGGCGACGGCTACGCGCACCATCTTCGTCACTGCGACGACCCCTTCGTGAACAGGGCGAGGAGTTGCTCTGGCGTCGTCTGCACGTTGCGGACGACATCGACGTAGACCATCGGCGTGTCGTCGCGCAGGAGGTGCGCCAGCAGAATGTCGCAGAGCGCCATGCGCTGCGAGTTGGTGAGCGCGAAGCAGTGGTCGGGCCGCGCCGCCGCGAGTTCGATGGCGCGAGCGACCAGGCGGAGGTCGAAGCACTGGACCGACGTCGGGTCCGTTTTAAATTCGACCGCGATGAGGTCGAGCACGGTGTAGACGTCGGCGTTTTTCAGATAGTCGGTCGGGTCAGTGTTCATAGGAACGCTCGCTCGTCGTCGTCCAGGTCGATGTTGAAACAGTCGGCGAGCAACGTCGCGATCAGCCACGACCGGCTGACGCCGAGGCGCGCGGCGTGATGGGCGACCGCGTCGGCAATGCGGTCGTCCACGGTTTGGTGCTGCTGCCGCCGGACCACCCCACTGCTTCGGTTGCTCCCAGCGTTTGGTGCGCCGCCGCTTCATGCGCGCGGTTTCCATTCCTTGGCGGTGCGGACGTAGCCGTCACCCTTGCGCTTGATGTAGCCGTGGCGCACGAGCACGGCGATCCGGTTCTGATTGCCGCCGAGTTCGCCGTTGCGGATCGGGCGGTGCCGATGGAAGAGCGCGAGCACGGCGGCGGTATCGACCGCGCGCGACATCGGTGCGCCTGGCGCGGCCGGCGGCGTGTCGAGCGGCACGGGACCGGCCTCGACAATCGGGAGCGCGGCGCGGAGCTTGGCGACGGCGTCTTCGTGGTAGGCGATCAACTGCCGGATGTCGTGAGCCATTCTGTCCTCCCTGTTGCGTTGTCAGTGACACCGAAAGACATATTCCCTTCGGGCATAGAACCCAAGGCTGCAGTTATTTTTTACACCGCGTTGTTTTTCGCTTGCAAGTCAGAACAGCGCGGGCGTAGATTCCGACTCGTGAACGTCGCGCTCGTAAACTTTCGGCAAGTGGAAAGGGCACCGCACTCATGGCGTCCTCGCATCGTCGGCGGCGCGTCGTGTTGGTTCCCACCGAGTCGGAAGCGGCGCTGCTTCGCGCGCTCCGGCTCCTGCCCGCCTCAGTCACGCGCACGACGCGCGCGTTTATCGCCGAGGTCGCGGTGCGGCGTGGCCTTGCCCCATCTCTCGTAGCACGGCTTTCCCCACGGGTCGCGCTTCCTGCCGCAGCGCCCGGTAAAGCCGGATAACTTCCGCGTCGTCCTGGTCGGACGGCACTTGCAGCAAGCCCCAGAGCGTATGCCCGAAGACGCGCGCGAGTTGGTCGAGGGTGTCGATGTCGGCGTCGATGTCGCCGGACAGATAGCGGGACAGCCACGGCTGGTTGCGCCCGATGCCGGCGCAGATCGTCGTCTGCGTCGTGCCCGTCGAGGCAATCCATTCGCGGATGGTGGCGCGAGCGGCGTCTTGTAAGCTCACAGATTCAACAGGGCGCAAGCCGGGTCGAATGCGAAAGGGACCATACCCTAATGGTATACCCTTGACAAGCCATTTTCCACATATGTATATTCCGTTGCGGAATGGCTCACCGACCCGCTCGCCGGCCGCCGGCCGCGCCGCGCTACCGCAGTCTCGCTGACTACATCGCCGCCACGGGCGACACGCAGAGCAACATCGCCCGCCGCGTCGGCACCAGCCAGGCGCACATCTCGCGTCTGGTGAACGGTGACCGGATCCCTCGCGCGCTGCTGGCGCTGCGCCTCTGCGCCTACGCGCACATCCCGCTCGACAGCTTCACGCGGATCCATCTGCAGAAGCGGGCGCGGCGGGTCGCATGAGGGCCGCGCCCGTCGCGCCCGTCTGCGGCCGGCTGTTCCATGTGCGCGGGGCCGCTGAATATCTCGGCATCACAGAGAGTCGCGCGCGGGCGCTGATTGCGGCCGGCGATCTGGTCGCGGTTCGCAAGGCGAGCGGGCGCGTCGAGGGCGTTTACCAGGTGGACTGCGATGCCTGGATCGCGCAGCGGCGCGCCGCGCCCGCGCCCGTGGTGACCTACGCCGTCGATACGGAGATCGCCGCGCTGCTGCCGGCGCGCCGGGTGTTCTCGTGAGCGACGACGACGAAGCGACCGACGCGCTCTGGGACTGCAGCGCCCGCGCGCTGGCCGCGCGCTACGGCGACGTCGCGCTCGGCCGGCTGCGCGCCGGCCGCGACGTCGAGCATGTGGCCCGGCTGGCCGCGAGTTATGCCGCGCTCGCGCTCGATGAAGAGCCGTCGCGGATTGCCCCGTTCCGATTGCCGCGGAAGGTGGTGACCGATGGACAGCCTTGACGTGCGGCGCGAGCGCGTGCGCGAGGAGAAGCAGGAATTCTGCGGCGACGTGGACCGCATCCTCGCGATGATGCGCGCCTACGCGCTGACCCTCGAGCCCGCCGTCGGCGAGATCACCCGCACCGAGGCGCTGTTGTCGCTGCGCCGCATCACGGTCGCGGCCTTTGAACGCAGTATCGAACGGAGAAGCTGAATGCTCGACCAGGTGCCGACTGGTGTCCTCGTCGCGGTCGTGCTGACGTGCGCGGTGCTCGGCGCGCTCGGCGTGCTGCTCATCGGGCGCGAGCGGGACCGGCGGCGCGCGGGCCGCGTCGAGTGGACCGACGAGCGCAAGGCGGCGCTGAACGACGAGCAACACCGGCAAGCCTACCGCCGGTAGAGGGGCACATGAGCGACGACAACATCGCGCGCTTTCGACACGACATCCATCTGCACGAGGAGCATGGCGGGCGCGTGACCGACATGCTCGGCCGAATTCTCACGCGACTAGGCGTCCTTGAGGCGCAAGGAGAGCGACTCGTTATGGCTGGAGCAGAACTGAAGGCAGGGATGAAGCGGATCGACGCCGCGACGACGAACATCGCGGCCGACCTGAAGCGGCTGAAGGACAAGGTCGGCACCGGCATGACCGACGCCGAAGTCGCCGACGTGCAAGCCGCCATCGACGCGCAAGCCACGCGCCTGGAAGGCATGGCGAACGATCCCGACAACCCCGACCCGCCGGTCGAAGTGCCGCCCGCGACGGGCAATCAAACGACCGAGAGGACGTAGTTCCCACCAGCGTGCCGGGGCCGGCTTCCGGTCCCGGCGGCGGAGCGTGAGATGTTGAAACCTGCCGCACGCGAGCACGACCTGGTCGGGCAGATGAACCCCCGGTGTCTCCGCTGTCACCGCACGCTCATCGAGATTATCGCGCACCCGGCTCCCTGCCGGCGTGTGCCCGTGAAAGCGCCGCTCGTGCCGCTGCTCGTCAGGGCGCGGCGGAGATGGCGCGCGTGAACCCGGACGTCGCGCGCACCCTGCGCGCTCAGATCGGGCAGTTCGCGATGGTCCCGGTCTGGTTGCTCGACAAGTGTCAGGAGTCGCGGCCGATCCACCTGTATGCCCTGCTCGGCAAATACAGCAACCGCGAGCGGCGCGCGTGGCCGAGTATGGAACGCCTGGCGCGCGAGATGGCGTCGTCGGAGCGCACGGTCGAGCGCGCGGTCAAGACGTTGCGCGGGCTCGGCGCGCTGCAGACAGAGCGCCGGCATCGGCCCGACGGCGCGGTGATTGGCCTCGACTTCCTGCTCGTGCAAATCGCGCCAGGCACTTTCGCCCTTCCCGACACTGGTGTCGGTTTGGTTCCACCATCCCGACATGGGTGTCGCGACCATCCCGACACGGGTGTCGGGAAGGGGCTATGTCTTGATCTTGAACCAGATCCACTGGAACCAGATCACGTACAAGCAGCGGCGGCTTCGCCTCCGCCGCCGGCAGAGCGCGCTGACGAGAACCCCGACGACAACGTCGGCGTCATCACGAAGCTGGCGCACGTCCTGCTCGACCTTTACGAACAGCACGACGCCGACTTCGCCGACTTCAGCGAGGTCGTCAAGTGGCGCTGCGCGAAGGAAGGCATCGCCTACAACTCCGAGGTCGTGACGAAGGCGATCGAAAGCGCGTGCTATCAGCGGCAGCGCATCGGCAAGTCGGTGATCCCTGGCGCGGCCGGCGCGGCGGCGGCGCGCCTGACGGGCAACAGATGACGGACGACGACCTCGCGGTGCTCGCGGCGTTCGCTCGGCTGCGCCGGGCGCGGGCGGCGTTCACGGTGGCGGGGGCGCGTGTCACCCGGCAGCAGGAGGAGCAGAAGGTCGCGAACCAGGCGCAGGACGACGCCTTCGCTGAACTGCAAGAGGCGCGAGAGGCGCTCTATGGGCTGGCCGTGCCGAAGGGTGACGGCTGATGTGGGCGACGGTGCGGATCTGGATGGGGTCGGCGCGTCCCGGCCGCTGCACCTACTGCAAGCGTCCGCTCGTCTGGGTGATGACCGACAAGGGCAAGTGGATGCCGTTTGATGTCGGGTTCAGCGTGCGCGAGGTCGTGACGCACCCGACGACGCGCGCTCAGTTCTGCATCCTCGACCGAAAGGACCGGCATGACTGTATCGAACGACGCCAGCAGACGGATAACAAAAGATCTCAACCCGGAGGATCGCATGGCGGGAGTGACGTTAGAAACCATCGGCGGCGGCGTCCTCGCTGAACTATTTGAGCGCGAGCTAGGGCGCATCCTCGCGAACATCGTGGACCCGAATACGCCGGCAGAGCAGAAGCGGAGCATGACGCTGAAGCTCACGTTTACGCCGGGCGTGAAGCGCGATGCCGCGGACGTCGCGATCACCGTCGAGGCGAAGCTCGCGGCGGTGCGGAAGGTGGACGCGATGTTGTTTCTCGGACGGGTGCAGGGACGCCTGGTCGCGGTCGAGAACGATCCACGGCAGTCGTCGCTGTTCGATGCGCCGCCGGGGCCGGCGGCAATCTCGGCATTCAAGAAGGACGAGGTGAACTGATGGACAAGGGCGCTATCGACGCGATGCTCGACAACATGAAAGAGCCGATGCGGCTGGGCGAGTTGGACTACTGCCCGAATGACTGGAAGGTGTTTGATCCCGTCACGCTGATCAAGCCGGGACCGAGTGCGGTGCCGCTGCCCGTCGGCACGCTCGGCGCGGTCGCGCTCTACCTGGAAGCGAACCGCGACAACCTCGACCTGGCGCGCCTGGTCGTGCATGTCGTGGACCCGCAGCGCGTCCAGGTGCTCGGCCCGCTGTCGGCGCGGTCGCGCTCGCGCGAGATGTTCGTCGCCGCGACCATCGAAGATCTGCTCGACGCGTTCCTCGACCGCTTCATGCCGCTGGAAGAATTCATCATCGGGCTGCAGTGGCGCGTCGTCGCGCGCGAGGACTGCATGAAGCTCATCTCGCTGTTGAGCAACGTCAAGAGCGACAAGGTGCAGACGGCGCTCGATGACGGCGTGTCGCAGACGGTGACGGCGAAGACCGGCATCGCGCTCGTCACCGAGGTCAAGGTGCCCAACCCGGTCACCCTCTGCGGGTTCCGCACGTTCCGCGAGATCTCGCAGCCGGCGACGGAGTATGTGCTGCGGCTGCAGCAGGGACGCAGCGGCGTCGAGGCGATGCTCTGCGAGGCGGACGGCGGCGCGTGGCAACTCGACGCGGTCGCGCGCGTCCGGCAGTGGCTGGTCGAGGCGCTGCCGCCGGCCGTGACGGTCCTCGCGTAGGGTGCGCGTTTACTACAACGAGATCGATGCATTCGCCATCGCGTGGCTGCGCGCGTTGATGGCGGCAGGACTGATTCCCGATGGCGAAATCGACACGCGCTCCATCGCCGACGTCCAGCCCGACGACCTCGCCGGGTTCGACGTCTGTCACTTCTTCGCCGGCATCGGCGGCTGGCCCTACGCTCTTCGACTCGCTGGATGGCCCGACGACCGTCCCGTCTGGACCGGCAGTTGTCCCTGCCAGCCCTTCTCGCCGGCCGGCACCCAGGCTGGCGGCGACGATCCGCGCGACCTTTGGCCTGTCTGGTTCAAGCTCTGGCGCGTCCGCCGCCCTCCAGTCGTCTTTGGTGAACAGGTTGAAACAGCGGTTAAACACGGGTGGCTCGACCGTCTTTGTGCTGACGTGGAAGCGGAAGGCTACGCCGTCGGGGCGTGTGCTCTCCCGGCTGCGTGCGTCGGCGCGCACCATATTCGACAGCGCCTATGGTTCGTGGCCGAGTCCGACGTGGAGCGACAGAACGGGGCCGGGCGCGAGCGGCGAAGGCGGATTGAATCTGCGGACGGCGGCGCAGTTGGCGGCGTGGCCGACGGCGACGGTGCAGGACGCGGAGTCGTCGGGCTCGTCGCACCCGGTGACGCCGACGCATCATCGCGGCACGACGCTGACCGAGGCGGCGCGCCTGGCCGCGCCGTGGGCGACTCCGACGGTGCGCGACCACAAGGACGGACACTTCCAAGCCAACGTGCCGGAGAACGCGCTGCTTGGTCGTCAGGTCTGGCTGGCGAGTTGGCCGACGACGCGCTCGACCGACGGCGCGAAAAATGTGCGGACGGCGGAAGGCTCGGCGACGGAGATGGCGCGCAAGGGCGGGCCGCAGGATCTGAACCAGGCCGCGACGTTGGCGGCGTGGCCGACGCCGACGGGACTCAGTCCGGCGACGGCGGACTATCACGAGGCGGGCGACTCGTGCAACCTGCGCCAGACGCGGGCGTTGGTTTCTGGGACGACGCCGAGTGGCTCCCTTGTGCCGACGGCAAGTGGCGGGCAATTGAACCCGGCACATTCCCGCTGGCTCATGGGTCTGCCGCCCGCGTGGGACGTCTGCGCGGTTACGGCAATGCGGTCGTGCCGCAAGTCGCGCAAGTCTTCATCGAAGCGTATCTCGACATCTGATAACGGCTGAGTGTTCCCCGTGGAACATTTTTCAAAGTGAGGTGGGCTGATGTCTGTGGTGGAGGCTCTGGAAGACGAGGCGGTGCAGCAACTAAAAACGATCCGCGCTTACCGCACCTATCAGGGAACGAATCCCGACTATCGCCAGCGGGCACGTCTGGCGATCAGCGTGATCGGCGCGTATGTGCGGCTGCGAGCGACGATTGCCAACGAGCGCACCAACGAGCTAGTGGCGATGCGACTGCTCAGTCCGCGTGGCGCGGCGCTCGGCTTGCCGGAGGCGGGTGACTGACGTGGCGCGCGGCTGTTGCTCGTGTCTGAACGACGCGCGACCAGGTCAGCGGACGTGTCGCGCTTGTCACCGTGACGGGATGCGCGCTCACCGGAGGCGAGTGAAAGCGCGCCGCTGGGAGGAGGCGTGGGAACTGGTGCAACTCCGCCAGGCGGCGCGGGAGGGCAACGTCGCCGCGCTCCTGCGCTTTATCACGACGGATTTACCCGACCCGATCATGCGGGCTTTGCGTGGCGAACTGGCACTGTTGAAACGTGAGCGACGTGGCGAAACGAAAACGGGCACCGCGCCCACGTAAGCGCAAGCTGACGGACCTGTTGCCGTTCCCGATGCTGCCCGATGAGGAACTGGCCGCGCTCGGCGTGCCGCTGCCGGCACCGCCGCCGCCTCCGCCGGCACCGCCGGCCAAGCCGGTCGAGCCGCACTTCTCCGGCGCGACGTATGAGCCGAAGGAAGACCACGCCAGGCTGACGAAGCAACTGGAGCGCGTGCGCCGGCTGATGCTCGATAGTCGCGAACGGACGCTCGCCGAGATTCAGGGGCACACGGGCGACCCGCCGGCCAGCATCTCGGCGCGGCTGCGCGATCTGCGGAAGAAACGCTTCGGGCACTTCGTGGTCGAGCGGCGGCGGGACAAGACGGTGCGCGGGTTGTATTACTACCGCGTGCTGCCGCGTGAGGTGAGCACATGAGCCGACACCGCGAAGCGCCGCTCGTGGACCCGGCGAAGGACGCGCGCCGCGAGGTTGGCCTGGCCGTGGCCGCGAAGTATCTGGGGATGCACGAGGAAACGCTGCGCGGGCGCATCGAGTCCGGCTTGTTGAAAGCGTTCCGCGACGGGAAGGTCTATCGCATTCGGGTTGCGGCGCTCGTCCGTTACAAGGCTGCGCCGCCGGAGGTGTGACATGGTGCATGAGGCTGGCGAGTTGCGCGACGGCGTTCAACACTGCGAGCGGTGCGGCTACGTGCTCACCGACTATCGCAACGCGATGGTGCCGACGGACCAGGGACCGCTCGTCGGGTGGGCGGTCGGCGCGAGCGTGGAAGTAGTCGAGGGCAACCCGCGTTATTCCGGCATCACCGACGACGCGCCAGATTGTTCGTCAGTCACATAATCCCGATAATCCCGATAATCACGCACGGCGGAACGCGGAACGCGCTAATGCTCGTCCGCGATGCGACCCCCGCTTCGACCCGGTGACGACGACACGGCGGAGACGCCGCTCGCCGATCAGACACCAGTCGAAGCGGGGCACAAGCCGCCGAGTGATCTGCTCGCCATCATCGACCCGATCCCCGAAGTCGATCCGCCCGACAACCCCTTCGGCCTGAACCCGCGCGAGTTGCTCTTCGTGGAGGCGTTCTGCGGGGCGGCGAAATTCCGCGCCGCGAAAGCCTACGAGATGGCCGGCTACAAGGTGACCGGGGCCGCCTCGCGCGCGAACGCCAGCCGGATGCTGACGCGCGAACGGATTGCCGCCGCCATCCAGGCGCGCCTCTCGGAGCGCGTCAAGGCGATGCGGATCATGGACGGCGACGAAGCTCTGGAAGGCATCAGCAACATGGGACGCATCGACATCCGGTCGATCTTCCCGCCCGACAGCAGCATCGCGAAGTTGCCGGCCGATGTCGCCGACGCGATCAAGTCCGTCACGCCCACCAAACACGGTTACAAAATCGAGATGTATGACAAGCTGCGCGCCCGCGAGACGATGGCAAAGGTCGCGGGCCGGCTGAAGGAGACGCTCAAGGTCGAGCACACGCTGGAAGACATCCTCGCGCACGCGAACCAACTGGAACCGGGAGCCGGCGCGTGATATGGCGCACGGCGCTGCTCGCCCTGCTGGTCGTCGTGAGTAACCCGCTCGACCAGGCGGCGCACAACATCCGCCGCTGGCGCGCTCATCCGGAACAGTTCGTCTACGAACACTTCGCCGTCGAGCCCGACCCGTGGCAACTGGAGGCGCTGCAAGTCTTCGCCGACCCGACGATCCCGCGCATCTCGCTGCAAGCGTGCGTCGGGCCGGGCAAGACCGCCGTCGAGTCGTGGTGCGCGTGGAACTTCCTCTCGTGCTACGGCGATCGGGGCGAGCATCCGCACGGCGCGGCGATCTCGGTGACGTGGGACAACCTCAAGGACAACCTCTGGCCGGAGTTGGCGAAGTGGCAACTGCGGTCGGAGTATCTCAAGTCCGCGTTTACGCTGACGCACGAGCGCATCTTCGCCGTCCACCATCCGGACACCTGGTTCCTCTCGGCGCGCTCGTGGCCGAAGAGCGCGAGTCCCGACGAACAGGGCAAGACCATGTCGGGCTTGCACTCGAAATATGTGCTCGTCCTGGTCGATGAGTCCGGCGCGATTCCGCTGACGGTGCTGCGCGCGGCCGACCAGATTCTCTCGACCGGCCCGCGCTTCGGCAAGATTCTGCAAGCCGGCAATCCCATCTCGCTGGAAGGAATGCTCTACGCCGCCGCCTCGCTGCTGCGGCACCAGTGGTATGTGATTCGGATCACGGGCGACCCCGACGACCCGGCGGCGTGGGTCCATTCGCCGCGCGTCGGGCCGGAGCCGAAGAAGTGGGCGCAGCAGCAGATCGACACCTACGGGCGCGACAACCCGTGGGTCATGTCGCAGATCCTCGGCCAGTTCCCGCCGCAGAGTCTCAACGCGCTGCTCGGCGTGGACGACGTCGAACTGGCGATGGCGCGCCATCTGCCGGCCGACCGCTACGAGTGGGCGCAGAAGCGCCTCGGCATCGACGTCGCGCGCTACGGTGACGACCGCACGGTCATCTTTCCGCGTCAGGGCATGGCCGCCTTCCGGCCGCGCATCATGCGGCACAAGCGCGACTCCGCCGTCTCGACCGACATCGCGAACGCCGTCATGGCCGGCAAGGCGCTCTGGGGCAGCGAGGTCGAGTTGTTCGATGCGACCGGCGGCTGGGCGGCGGGCGCGGTGGACGTCATGCGCTCCAACGGCTACGCGCCCATCGACGTGCAGTTCGCCGCGCCCGGCTTCGACCCGCGCTATCACAACCGGCGCGCGGAGATCTGGTTCGCGATGTCCGAATGGGTGAAGCGCGGCGGCGCGCTGCCGCCGATCCCGGCGCTCGTCGGCGAGTTGACCACGCCGACCTATACCTTCCACGGCGGCAAGTTTCTGCTGGAGGACAAGGACATGGTCAAGAAGCGGCTGGGCCGCTCGCCCGACCTGGCCGACGCGCTCGCGCTGACCTTCGGCATGGTGGAGATGCCGGCGGCGGTGCGCGCGGAGATGGCGCGCGAGGCGCTCCTGCCGCGTGCGACCGAGAGCGATGAGGAGGATCCCTGGCGATGGATCAACAGACCGACATGACGGACCCGCGCCGCAAGGCGATCCATCTGCTCGCGAAGATGTTCGACCGCTACGAACCGCGCGCGGAAGTGCGCCTCGGCGACGACGTCGAGGACATCATCGACGCGATCATCGACGCGGCGCGCGAGCCGACGTCGCAGTATTCCCGCGCGCTCGCCGAAGAGCGCGAGTTGTCCACGACCGAAGCCATCAGCGCCGTCGGCGCGCGGTTTCGCGAGCGCCTCGAGCGCGACGACGAGGGCAACCGATGACCATCCGGCCGGCGACAGCGGCGGATCGCGAGGCGGTCGTCGCGATGGCGATCCGTTACTACAACACGACGCCCTACGCGCGGCTGTTGCTCGTGGACCGGCCGCGCGCCGAGGCAGGGTTCGACCAGGTCCTCGCGGGCGGCGTCGTGCTCGTGGCCGAGTCGAGCGAGCCGAAGATGCTCGTCGGGTTCCACGCGCTGCTGGTCGGCGAGCACGTCCTCTCGCGCGACCGCTACGCCGCCACGCTCGCGCAGTGGGTCGAGCCGCGCTTCCGCACGGGTGTCCTCGCGACGGCGCTGCTGCGCGCGGCGGAGGAGTGGACGCGGCGCGATGGCGGCGTGTTCGTCACCGTCGCGGCTCCGGCGGCGATGCCGGCGCTCGCGCGCTTCTACGGCGCGTGCGGCTATGTCGGCATCGAAACGCTGCTGATGAAACGAGTCGCCTAATGGGCTGGTTCTCATCCTCTCCGAAACCGGCGAGCGACAAAGCGAAGTATCGCGGTGACCCGCCGGCTGCGGGCGTCAGTCTGCTCGGTGACCTCGTGCCGCCGAATACCAGCCAGGCGCGGTCGAGCGCGACCGAGGCGGCGCTCGCGGCGCAGAAGCGCGCCCGCAAACGTGCCGGGGCCGGCGCTTCGACGCTGCTCACCGGACAACCGCTCGGTGCCGGCAACAACCCGGCGGCGGTGCTCACACCGAAGACGCTGGTCGGTTACTGACATGAACGGCGATGAACAACAGGCGGCGGGCACGCGCTACGCGCAACTCTCGGCGGTCGTGCGTGACCTCGCGGAACTGGTCGCGGCGCTCGACAGCCAGGTCGCGACGTTGCTCGACGTCATGGAAGGGCAGCAGCGCACGCTCGCGATGCTCAAGGCCCGGCTCGATGAAGAGGAGCGCGGCACGCTGGTCGATCTACGCGGTAACCGCCTCCGCACGAGCACGAGGAACTGAATGGCCGACTACTTCGGAACCAGTGCGGCCGACAAGCTCCTGCGCTATCGCACGGTCGCGAGCGCGCTGGTGCGCGACCGCAATTCGTTTGAGGCGCACTGGCGCGAACTGAGCGACTACCTGCTGCCGCGGCGCTCGCGCTGGACGCTGAGTGACCGCAATCAGGGCGATCCGCGCAACCAGAAGATCATCGACTCGACCGGCCGCTTCGCGGTGCGGACGCTGCAGTCGGGCCTCCATGCCGGCTTGACCAGCCCCGCCAGGCCGTGGATGAAACTGACGACGCCGGACCCCGACCTCGCGCGCCTTCCGGCGGTGAAGTCGTGGCTCTCGATTGTGACGACGCGGATGCTCGTCGTCTTTCAGCAGACGAATCTCTACAACTGTCTGCCGCTGCTCTACGGCGACATGGGCGTCTTCGGCACGGGCTGCATGGGCGTGGTCGAGGACACGAAGGATCTGTTCCGCTGCTACAGCTATCCGATCGGCACCTACGCGCTCGGCCTCGACAAGCGCGGGCTCGCGTCGTCCTTCGTCCGCAACTATCAACTGAGCGTGCGTCAGGTGGTCGAAGACTTCGGCCTCGCGGCCGACGGGCGGACCATCGACTGGACGAAGCTGTCGATGCGCGTCAAGACGGCGTGGGAGCGCAGCGCGTATGAAGAGCCGGTCGATCTGACCTGGCTCGTGCTGCCGAATCCGGCCGCCGACGCGGCGAAGCTGGAGGCGCGCTACAAACCGTGGGCGTCGTGTCACTGGGAAGACGGCGGCGACGAAGGGAAGTTTCTGCGCGAGTCCGGCTTCGACACGTTCCCGGTCCTCGCGCCGCGCTGGGAGATCACGGGCGAGGACACCTACGGCACCGACTGTCCCGGCATGACGGCGCTGCCCGACATCAAGCAACTGCAGTCGCAGCAGAAGTCGAAGGCGAAGGCGATCCAGAAACAGATCGACCCGCCGGTCATGGCTCCCAACGCGCTGCGGACGCAGAAGACGTCGCTGCTGCCGGGCGACATCACCTACGTCGATGTGCCGACCGGAATGCAGGGGATGCGCTCGATCCACGAGGTCGCGCTCAACCTGCACGATTTTCTGGAGGACGTCGGCCAGACGCAGAACCGGATCCGGCGCGCGTTCTTTGAAGATCTGTTCCTGATGCTCGCCAACAGCGACGACTCGCGCGGCGCGCAGCCGATCACCGCGCGTGAAGTCGCAGAGCGGCACGAGGAGAAACTGCTCGCGCTCGGTCCCGTGCTGGAGCGGACCAACGACGAACTACTCGAGCCGCTCATCGACCGCGTGTTCCAGATGATGGTGAGCGCGAAGCTGGTGCCGGACGCGCCGCCGGAACTGCAGGGCGTCAACATCAAAGCGGAATACACGTCGATCATGGGCCAGGCGCAGAAGCTCGTGGGCGTCGTCGGGCTCGACCGCTTCATGGGCTCGGCGACGGCGATGGAGCAGAGCTTTCCCGGCATCGTCAAAAACAAAATCAACTTCAACCGCGTCGTGGACATCTACGGCGAGTCGCTGGGCGTGGACCCGTCGATCATCCGCAGCGACGAGGACGCGGACGCGCTCGCGGCGGCCGAAGCGCAAGCGCAGCAGAAGGCGATGCAAGCGGACCAGGCCGCGAAGATGGCCGGCGCGATGAAGGACGCCAGCCAGACGCCGATGGACGGCGACACCGCGCTGGCGCGCCTCGTCGGCGGCGTCACCGGACAACAGCCGGGACAAGCCGGGATGCCCTCGCCCTCGCCGATGGGGGCGAGCTAGATGGTCGGCGGACGACCGGCGTCGAAGGTGAACGACGGCGGCACCGGCAGCGCGCCCGGCACGCAAGGCCCGGCGGGACCAGCCGGCGCAGCGGGACCAGCCGGCGCGACGGGACCAGCCGGCGCAGCCGGAGTCGCAGGACCGGAAGGACCGTCCGGCGGTGCGACGGGCGCGACGGGCGCGACCGGGCCGGCAGGACCGACGGGACCATCCGGCGGTGATCCCGGCGCAACGGGGCCGGCGGGACCGACCGGCGCGACGGGACCAGCGGGCGCAGCCGGCGGCGGCGTGGCTCCGGTGTTCGCGTGCGCGTTCGTCGGGAACCGCGTGCTGCAAGCCGTCGGCGCGCCGTTCGTCTGGACCGGCGGCTACATCGACAGCGAGCGCAGCGCCGGCCGCACGCCGGTCTACGACACCATCGGCGCGCACCCGTCGCGCCTTGTCGTGCCGACGACCGGCACCTACTGGGTCCACGCGCACTCGCGCATCGAGCCGACCGTCAGCGGCCCCGTCGAACTGGTCGTGCGCCAGAACGGCAGCGTGGACTGGGTGCGCGCGATTGTGCCGGGCGTGGCGACGGTGTCGCGCGATGTCAGCCTCGGCGCGCTGCTCTATCTCTCGGCGGGCGACTACCTGGAGTTGATCGTCTTCGCCCAGCCCGGCGCGACCTACTGGGGCAGCAATGCGGATCGGTGCGACATGACGGAGTTGAGTCTGATGCGCGTCGGCTGACGCGGGAGAACGCTATGCGAACACGGTGCCTGATGATCGTCGCGCTCGTCCTCGCGCTCGCCACGGCGGCGCACGCCTTCGCCGCCACGCGCGTGACCGTCGCGACAACCGCGACGTTGATTTACACCGCGCCGAATACCGGGCGCGGCAGTCGCGTCGTCATTCGCAACCCGTCCGCCGTCTCGGTCTACATCGGCGGCGCGGCGGTGCTGACGACAACCGGGTTTGAGATCGCGGCCGGCGATGCGCTCAGTCTTTCGCTGCAAGCGAACGAGACGGTCTACGGCGTCGTCGCCGCCGCGACTCAAGTCGTGCATGTGATCGACGGGAGGAACCCGCAGTGAAGCGCGCCGCGCTGCTCATCGCGTGCGTGCTCGCGCTCGGCGTCGTGTCCGCGCAGGACTACTACCGGGCGGGCGTGGCGATCATCGGCGACGAGGACGGCAGCGGGCAGAGCTATCTCGGCGCGGCCGGCGGCTCGTCGGGCGTGACCATCCTCGACGTGCAGCGCGCGGCGACGAGCGGCATCGATACCCAATTGACGGCGTTCGCGGTGCCGATCCTCGCGGGCGACGTGATCATCGTCGGCCACATGCAGCACATCGGCAACGGGTCGGGCGAGCCGGGCGCGCCGACCGACACGGGCGGCAACACCTACACGAAGATCGGCACGCGCATGGTGGACGACTCCAACAACCAGGGGTCGAACATGTATTACGCCGTGGTCGTGACGGGCGGCGCGGCGTTCCGCGTCACGAAGACGGCGCTGTCCAGCGTCTACGGCGTCGTCGCGATGGCGGTGCGCGGATTGTCGGCCACGCCTTACAACGGCGACTGGCTCTGGAAGCAAGGCAACTCCGGCACAGGACCGATCCGGCCGGGACCAACGGCGGTGCCGCCCGGCCAGTCGCTGTTCGTGGGCGTCGGCTCCGCCAACCAGGTGCCGGTGACGGACCCGGCCGGCTGGAACGTCGCGGGCGTCAGCGGCCTGACCGCCGCGATGGTGCTGCGGCTGCAGCCGGACGCGACGAACCGCTACGCCTCCATGATCGTCAAGCCGTCCGCTGTCGCCGAGGATCCGCTCTGGACGTATAGCGGCGGCAACCTCTGGGCGGGCACCATCGCGAGCTTTCGATGAGCCGGCGCACGAAGGACTGGCGGCCGTATCAACGCAACGCGGCGGACCCGGTGCAAGTCGGGCGCGCCGATCGGCGGCAGCGGGATGAGGTCGCGCAGCGGCGGGAGCGCCTGATCGCCGTGCTGCAGAGCACGCTCGGCCGCGCCGCGCTCTGGGATCTGATCACCGACGCGGGCGTCTACGGCAGCGTCATGGATGTCAGCGGGTCGCAGACCTTCTACAAGGCGGGCCGGCAGGACTTCGGGCACGAACTGCTCGCGCGGATTATCGACGCCGACGAGCACGCCTACCTGGCGATGGAGGCGGAAGCGCGGCAACGGCAGCGCACCGCCGACCGCACCAGCGAGATCGAAGCAGCAACAGGAGGACAGGACGATGACAGTCGCGACCGAGACAGCCGCGAAGCCTAACAGCGAGAGCGGCGACAAGCCCGCAGAGACGCCGGCCGGCGAGACAAAGCCCGTCGAGCAGAAACCTGCGGCAACGACAGCGACCGACACGCCAGCGCAGACACCCGTGAGCAAGGACGGCGCGGCACCGCCGCAGTCGAAGGCTCCGGAGAAATACACGCTCGCAGTGCCGGAGGGTGGACGGCTCGACGCGCACGACATCGCGATTGTCGAAGAGGTCGCGCGCGAGAAGGGCTGGTCGAACGAGGAAGCGCAAGCGCAACTGGATGAGCACGCGGCGTTCCTCGACTCGCACAGTGAGGCATTCCGCGCCGTCACTGAAGCGGACCCGATCTACGGCGGCAAACATCTGGACGACACGAAGAAGTTTGCCGGCGCGGCGCTCGACAAACTCCGACCGAAGGGCACACCGCGTGGCGATGCGTTTCGCGGACTGCTCCACAAGTCGGGCTACGGCAACAACCTCGAGGTCGTGAGTTTTCTCGCGGACCTCGGCAAGCTCATGGCGGAAGACGGCACCGCTGGCGGCGGCGGCGCGAGTGTCGAATCGATGGACATCGCGACGGCGCTCTACGGTCCCGACAAACCAGCGAGCTAGAAAGCGCACTGCATCATGGCCGCACTCGGCACTGGCAATCTCACGCTCGCCGATCAGGCGAAGCGCACCGACCCGACGGGGCGCATCGCGAAGATCGTGGAGCTTCTCGCGCAGACGAACGAAATGCTGGAGGACATGGCCTGGAAGGAAGGCAACCTCCCGACGGGCAATCAGACCACGGTGCGGACGAGCCTCCCGACGGTGTCGTGGCGGCGCGTCAATCAGGGCGTCGTGCCCAGCAAGAGCACGACGGCGCAGATCGATGACCAGGCCGCGATGCTGGAGGCGTGGTCGGAGGTGGACACCGAGGTGCTGCGCCTCAACGGCAACACCGCGGCCGCGCGGTTGTCCGAGGGCCGCGCGTTCGTGGAAGCGATGAATCAGGAGATGATGCAGACCATCATCTACGGCAACGGCGGACTCGACCCCGAAGAGTTCACCGGCTTCGCGCCGCGCTATTCGTCCTCGCTCGCGACCAACGGCAGCAACGTGATCAAGGCCGGGTCGGTCGATACCGACAACACGTCGATCTGGTTGGTCGCATGGTCCGATGAAACCGTCGCGGGCCTCTTCCCGAAAGGCTCGACCGCCGGCCTCCGTCACGACGACTACGGCGAAGTGACCGTCGAGATGATCGCGGGTCTGCCCGGCAGCAGAATGCGCGCGATGCAGGAGCGGTGGCAGTGGAAGGGCGGGCTGATGGTGAAGGACTGGCGCTATGTCGTCAGGGTCTGCAACATCGACGTCTCGCTGCTGAACGGCGCGACTCCGCCGGACCTGATCACGCTGATGGAAACGGCGGAAGAGATGCTGCCCGGCAAGCTCGGTCGGCGCGTCTGGTATATGAACCGCACCGTGCGGCGCAACCTCCGGCGCATCGAACGCCTGGCGGTCGGCAACGGCGGCGGGCTGACGTTTGAAAACGTCGCCGGCAAGCGCGTGCTGTTCTTCGGCGACACGCCCATCCGCACCGTGGACGCGATCATCAACACTGAGGCGCTCGTTCCCTGAGCACGCCCACGCGGGCGCGTTCACGGTTTCACCTGGTTCAGTTTTTCAGAGGGAGAGCGTTCATGATTCTCGACAACCTTCTGGTCGTCAGCGACACGCAGGCGTTTGGCGCTGCGGGCGTTTCGACCAATTCGATCGATCTCGGACTCACCACGCCCGGCCGGCAGATCGGCACGGGCGAGCCGATGGGGTTTGGTTTCGCCATCGACGTCGCGGCGACCGTCGCCGCGCCCATCGTGGAGATCATCTCCGCGACCGATGCCGCGCTCACGGCCGGCATCCTCGTCCACGCCACGCGCACGATCCCGCTCGCCGAGGCGCTCGCCGGCTTGCTGTTCTACCTCGGCTTGCCGCAGGGCACGCCGACGCAGCGGTATCTCGGCGTGCGCGTCACGACGGCGGGCGGCACCGTGTCGATGACCGTCTGGCTGACCATGTTCAGCATGTTCTCGGTCATGCACCGTTACTACCCGAAGGGCTACACCGCCTGATCACGACACTCTGCGAATGGGGCGCGCGATGCCGGTGATCGCGCGCCCTCTGTTTCCGAGGAGGGACTCTATGGCGGCGAAGACTGCACCGAAGAAAGAGCAGGGCACCATCCGCGTGCGCGCGACGAAGCTCGGTTTCTACGGCGACGTGCGACGGCGGCCCGGCGATGTGTTCACGCTCTACCCGCGCACCGACACGTTCAGCGAGGTCGAGCGCGACAAGAAGACCGACGAGCCGGTGCTCATCGGCAGCGGGCCGATCCGGCACCGCGTCACCAAGGAAGTGCCGAAGACCTTGAGCGCCGAGGAGCAGTTCTCCGCGACCTGGATGGAGAAGGTCGGCGACGACGTGCCGGAGCGCGCGTCGAGCGCCCGCGACGTGCTGCAAGCGGAACACGACCGCGTGCTGCGGGAACGCCTCGCCTCGCAGGGCGTGGACGTCGGCGACAGCGGCGCGGCCCCGACGGGCAACGCCGCCGTGCTCGGCACCGACGACTGATTCTGCTCGACGCCGGCTACACCCAGCCGGGAGCCGACAGCGCGGGGCGGGTGGTTTGGGTTTTGGGAGATTCTCACCCGCTCGCCCCGTGAGTTGTAGCCGGACAATGCTATGGCGACATCACATCAATACCTGATCTTCCGGATCCACCTGACCGACCAGGCCCAGGTGACGGCGCTGCAGGGCGCGCATCCGGACAACGGCGCGGTCGCGGCGCTGCTCTGGGCACCGGATGCCGCCGCCGCCGAATACCACGCGCCGCTGCTGGGGAAGACGGAGAAATTCGTCGCGCCCTGTATCACCAGCGAGTGGTTCGACTCCGAGTTCCCGACCGACGTCGCCGCGTTCGACCGCAAGTCGGGCGGCTGGTTCGGCTGGTCGTGGCTCTTCGGCCATAAGGTCACGTTTCACTGGCGCGGCATCTTCGTCTATGCACCGCCGAATGAAGCCGGCGTCGATGGCGACGACGCGGCGCTGCCGATCATGCAGCGCCGCTGGATCGATGGTTTTGAGTTGACCCAGTTCGGTGAAGGTGGGCAGGGCAGTCTCGGTCAGGATGCGCTGTCGCGCATGGCCTCGCGGCACGAGCAGGGCTTCGGCATCGCGATCCGCTCGCATACCTCCGTCCGCACGCATAGCACGACCGAGTCAGGGATTGCGGCGAAGGGGCGCTCGTGGGAGCGGTTCTATATCCGCCTCGTGCAAGCGCCCGATGAAACGGTGATTTTCTGGGCGGCGCAAGCGACGGGGCCAGGCTTCTCGCTCGGCGAAGGACTGCAACTCGGCATCACGCCGACGGGACAACTCGCCGTCTTCGCCGGCCTGACGGTGCCGACGCCGCCGACGCTCGTCGCGACGACCGTGACGCTGGAGGTCGATCACTGGTATCGCCTCGACCTCGTGATGGCGTTCGGGAACTGGCACTTTATCTCGACGCCGGCACCGGGGCACTACGACCCCGTGCTGGAGGACGAGTGGTCGCATGGGTCGAATCTGGTGCTCTACGTCAACGGCGAGGTCAAGCTGACCTACGACGACCAGACGAAGGGCATGTCGCAGTTTCAGCGCGTCCACGGGTCTTCGACCATCGGGCACACGGGCGCGCACAAGCTCGCGCTCGACGTCGATGACTGGGTCTGCTCGCTCTCGCCCGGCCCGCCCTCCGCGATGGATTTTCAGCGCGGCAGTGCCATCGTGCCGGTGTTCCCGACCGGCCTGGCGGCGACGAGTTCGGGCTGGGATGGCGATTGGCGACTCGCGCTGCAGTCGCCGCTGAAAAGTATTCTCGGCACGGCGCGCTTCAACAGCGCGGTCCCGAATGCCAAGCTCGCGCTGACGACCGACGCCGCGTCGAGCATCAACGCGCTGCCGAATGGACTCGGCTGCGTGGCGCTCGCGGTGCGCGCGGTCCACAAGGCGGACGACCCCGGTGTCGGCTACAACAGCGCGGCCGGCAACGAGTTGATCACGACCGTCCAGTTGTCGCCCGCGAACGACGAAGACCGTTACATCCTCTATCACCCGACCGGCCTGACGGTGCCGGCCGACCTCAACCCGCTGGAGTTGGTCTTTACGAAAGGCCCGCTCGCCGCCGCAAAATACGTGCGCGTGCTGCAAGCGGCAGCGGAGTGTCTGGGGGTCTTCGGCGAAGAGGATACGCCGCCGCCGCATACCGCGCCGCCGATGCCGGTGCTGCTCGGACACCACAATGCGCCGTATCCGCGCACGCCGTGGGCGACCCTCACCGTCGCGCCGATGCAGCCGGTGCTCGTCGTCGCCGGCACCTATGTGGGCAACGGCACCGGGCAGGAACTGCGCTTCAGCGTGCCGATGCACTTCCTCTGGATCCGTCCCGTCACGGGCGGGCAGGGCGTGCGCTGGTGGTCTACGCTGCTCGCCGCGCACCCAGGTGGACAGACCGCGCCGCTGCCGGAGTTGATGGTGCAAGCGTGCATCAACGACGACTTCGTGCCCGGCACGGGGCCGACGCTGGAGACGCTGCAACCGGGGCCGCATCCGGAGATCGTCGCCGCGATCAAGGCCGACCTCATCGAGCGCGGCATCAGTATCGCGGGCGATTGCGGCGCGTTTGAAATTGTCCGGCGCGTGGCCTGGCAGTTGAGAGCAACCGGCGCGGGCGTGCTCGACAAGCCGACCGGCACGAACTGTTCCGGCTTCGCGACCGACATCATCTGCTATCCCGACGGCTCGATCTACGACGTCCTGATCAACGCCGGCACCGACAACACGCCGACGTGGAGCGCGGGCACGCCGGTCGATCCCAGCCGCTACCGCGCGCCGGTCGCGCCCGACGATGCGATCGGCGAGCCGGCGAGCAGCAACACCCAGCAGATGGAGGCGGTCTTCCGCCTCGTCGGCGACAGCGCGTCGAGCAACGCGCCCGGCGTCACCTACGCCTACTTCGCGTTGGGTGACCCCGGAATGCGCTTCATGTGCAACCACGGGCTGACGCTCGCGTCCGCGATTGCCGCCTACACGACCCGGTTGCCGCATCCGCACTTTACGCCGCAAGCCACGTTCCTCTGGAAGGAGATGGCGGGCGGCCCGGCCGGTTCGCCGCTCTACAAAGGCGTCGGCCACGCGACCGCGTCACTGTCGAACTTTTCCGGCGCGACGACGGCGAACGCCTTGGAAGTCCACGAGGGCACGCTGCTCGCCTCGCCGCCGCTCTACGAGTCGGGCGTCAACCAGACGGCGCTCTCCGCCTGGCGCGTCGATGATCTCAGCGGGCACGCGGGCGCGGTCGTCCAGATTCTCAGCTACGTCGGCGATGGCTCCGCCTCGCGCACGGTGCCGCTCGTGCCGGCGAGTGGGAAGCGTCCGCTGTTCGGTCTGGTCGTCCCGCAGAGCGGCGGCGGCGCGGCCTTTCAGCGCGACCCGGCGCACACGACGACGTCGTCGCACAATCTCACGAGCGATGCGACCGTCGCCGACAACGCGATCACGGGCGGCGATATTGACGCCATCAAGATCGGCATCACGATCAACGCGGTCGGTGTCGTCTACGAAGTCTTCGTCGTGCCCGGCAGTTCGGTCGCGGGCGAAGGCGGCTGGTCACCGCCTGGCATCTTTATGCCGGTGCCGCCCGAAGCGCCGCCCGGTGCGCCAGAGCCGGAGATCATTCCGCCGACCGGCGGCGGTCCACCCGTAGAACCCCCCGTCGAGCCGCCAGGCACGGGCGTGCCCGGCTTGCCGACAACCGGGACGTGCCTGGAGCAGACGCAGAAGCTCTGCAACCTGGCGCTCTCGCATCTCGGCATCACGACGGCGATCACCGCGCTGCTGACCGAGAACACGCCGGAGGCGTATCTGGCGCGCCTCCACTACATCGATGAAGTGGACGCGACCCTGCGCGCCTTCCCGTGGCCGTTCGCGACGAAGTATGCCACGCCGGTCTGGGTCGCGGGCACGCCGTCGGTGCCGGTCAACGACGACTGGCAATACGCCTACCGCGTGCCGGCGGATCTGCTGTTCGCGCGCCGGCTGGTGACGGGACGCAAGCGCGCCTACGAGTTGGTGCCGGCGACGTTCAAGATCGGCGAGGACGCGGTCGGCGGGCCGCTGCTCTACACCGACGTGCCGCTGCTCGACATCCGGCTGGAATACACGCGCCGGCCGGTCTGCGCCGCGCTGGAGGGCGATGCGCTCTTCCGCAATGCGCTGACCTACCGCCTCGCGCATGTCTTCGCACCGGGCCTGGCGCGCGACGACAAGAAGGCGCAGTTCTGCTGGGCGATGTATGAGCGCCTCATCGGTGTCGCGCGCACCGTCAGCGCGAACGAGTCGCAGCAGGAACCGACGCCGGGTGATCCCGACTGGATCAGGGCGCGAGAATGAGCGACTCGATCATCCAGCGCGCGTTCGCGGGCGGCGAGCTTGCGCCCGCGCTCTCGGCGCGGGCCGACACGGCGAAGTATCAGAGCGGGCTGCGCGTCTGCCGCAACTTCATCGTGCAGCGGCACGGCGGCGCGGCGAACCGCGCCGGGTTCCGCTTCGTCGCCGCGTGCAAGACCGACGACCCGGAGGTCGCGCTCCACCGCTACGTGTCGGAGATCGCCGGCGAGAGCGTGCTCATCGAAGAGGGGCTCGGCTACCTCCGCTTCTACCAACTCGGCGCGCCGGTCACCGTCGATCTGGACGACGTCGAGGCGTGGGACGTCGCCATCAACTATGTCGTCGGTGACCTCGTCGTCCACGCGGACGTGCTCTACTACGCGACCCTGACACACGTCGGCGTCGAGCCGCCGGACGTCGCCGCCTGGGCCACGCTCGACGGCGCGACCTACGAGATCCCGACCCCGTTCACGCATCTCATGCACTGGGTGCAGAGCGGGCGCGTGATCACGCTGACCCACAAGGACGAGCCGCCCTACGAGTTGCACTACCTCGCGCCGACGCGCTGGGTGCTCGTGCCGATTGTGACCGCGACGGCGCTGCTCGCGCCGGCCGGCCTGGTGCTGACGCCGGGCGGCGCGGGCACGCGCGCGGTCGGCTACGTCGTCACCGCCGGCATGGCGGACACCTACGAGGAGACGCCGCCGAGTGCTCAGGTCGTGAACGGCGCGACGGCGGACCCGACGCCGCAAGCGCCGAATCATCTCGCGTGGACGGCGGTCGTGGGCGCGGTCGAGTATTACGTCTACAAGGATCCGTGGGGCAACGGCACGTATGGCTTCATCGGCACCGCCTCGAGCGGCGCGACGATCTTCAACGACCCCGGCATCGACCCCGACTTCGCGCTGACGCCGCCGGTCGATCAGGTGCTCTTCGCCGCCGAGGACGGCTACCCGAATGTCGCCGCCTTCTACCAGCAGCGCCGCTTCTTCGGCTACAGCAACGCGAACCCCGACTCGGTCTGGGCGAGCCGCACCGGGTTCCCCAGCAACTTCGGGATCTCGTCGCCCGTGCAGGACGACGATGCGCTGACGTTCAGGATTGCCGGCAACAACCACAATCCGGTGCGCCATCTGCTCGCGCTGAAAAGTTTTATCGTCATGACCGACGCGGGCGAGTGGACGGTCGGCGAACCGATGGTGCCGCTGACGCCGAGTAACCTGCCGGCGAACCAGCAGACCTACGTCGGCTGCAGCGACACGGTGCCCGTGCTCATCGGCAACGCCATCCTCTACGTCCAGGCGCGCGGGTCGGTGCTGCGCGATCTGCAGTTCGACCAACAGGTCGAAGGGCTCGCCGGCCGCGACCTCTCGATCTTCGCGGCGCATCTCATGGACGGCTTCGCGCTGACGGAGATCGACTACCAGCAGACGCCGCAGTCCATCGTCTGGGCGATCCGCTCGGACGGCATGTTGCTCGGCCTGACCTACGTGCGCGAGCAGGAGGTCTGGGGCTGGCACCGGCACGACACCGGAGCGGATGGACATTTCGAGCACGTCTGCGTCGTGCCGGAACCGCTGGAGGATGCGTGCTACGTGATCGTGCGGCGCACCATCGACGGCGAGGAGGTGCGCTACATCGAACGCCTCGAGCGCCGCGCCGGGCCGGACCCGTTCAATGCGTTCACCGAGGCGTTCTTCGTGGACTCCGGCCTGACCTACCGAGGCACGCCGGTCGCGACCATCGACGGACTGGATCACCTGGAGGGCCAGGTGGTCGCGCTGGTCGGAGACGGCGTCGTCGTCTTCAACGGTGATCCCAGTTCGCCGCTCGCGCCGACCTACACGGTCGTGGACGGCAGCGTCACGCTGCCGGCTCCGGCGTCGATCATCCATGCCGGACTGCCGATCCGCTTCGCGGAGATCGAGACGCTCGACCTCGACGTGCAGGGCTCGGCGGTGCGCGACAAGAAGAAACGGGTCGGGAGCGTGACGGTGCTGGTCGAGGCGTCGTCGCGCAACTTCTGGGCGGGCAGCGACCGCGCGCATCTCACCCAGGTCAAGCTGCCGACGTTCGCGGTCGCGGACGACCCGGCGCATACCGGCCCGGTCGAGATGAACATCTTGTCGCGCTTCAACGACCACGGGCGCATCGTGATCCGCCAGACAGAGCCGGTGCCGCTGACCATCCTCGGCGTGATTCCGAATATCGAAGTGGGAGGCTGACCGTGTCTGACCTGGTGAGCATGAAACTCAGCGCGAAGGACCGCGACAAGCTCGCGCCGCAGCCGTCGCTGGTCGAGAAGGACGACCGGCCGCGCTATCCCTACGGGCTGCAGATCAACATGGACGACGACACGCTCGACAAGCTAAAGCTCGCCACGCTGCCGAAGGTCGGCACGAAGCTGACGCTGGTCGCGCTGGTCGAAGTCACGAGCGTGTCCAGCCATCAGTCCACCGACTCGGACAAACATCAGAACGTCGGGCTGCAGATCACCGAGTGCTGTCTGGAGCCGGCGGCCACACTCGCGAAGGTCGAGGACGCGCTCTACGGCGAGGAGGAGAACGAATGATCCTCGACACCGCGATCGGCGTGCAGCGCACGCTCGACGGTCGTCGCCTCACCGCGATTGCGAATCATCCCGACGTGCGCCCGTGGCTCGGCGGCGGCGACGAGCCCATCGACATGGTGCCGCTGGTCGAGAACCCCGGCAACCTCACCTTTGAGACGGCGTCCGGCGGCGTCCTCTGCGTCGGGCTCGGCGCGGGCCGCTATGACGTGCATTCGATGTTCCTGCCGGACGGGCGCGGCGCGGAGGCGCTCGACGCGATGACCGCCGTCGCCGACTACATGTTCACGACGACCGACTGCATCGAAGGGCGCACGACGGTGCCGATGCTGAACCGGGCGGCGCTCGTCGCGGCGCGGCGCGCCGGTTTTGAGCAGCGGTATACGAGTCAGATCCCGTGGGGCACCAGCTACGTCGAGGCGGAGTTCTACGCCCTGAGCCTCGAGCGGTGGGCGCTGCGCTCGCCGCTGACGCTGCGGTGGGGGCAGGACTTCCATGTGCGGCTGGAGGCGGCGAAGCACGCCGCCGGGTCGGCGCGCGTCGTCCATGCCGACGATCCCGTCCACGACCACATCGTCGGCGCGACGGCGCTGATGGCGCAGCGCGGCCTGGTCAACAAGGCGGTCAACTTCTACAACGTCTGGGCGACGTGCGGCACCTACGCGCCCATCCAGTTGCTGCGCGTGCTCCCGACCATCCTCGACGTGCAGGACGCGATCATCGAAGTCACCGCGACCGGGATGGAGGTGCTCAAGTGCCGGTAACGCTGACCGTCATTGCCATCGGCGGCATGGTCGCGAGCGCCTACAAGGGCTACAAGGAAGGTCAGGCGGCAAAGAAGCAGGGCGCGGCGGAGCAGGAGGCGGCGAACAGCCAGGCCGACCTCTCCGACTACAACGCCGCCGTCGCGGACCTCCAGGCGACGGACGCGACCGCGCGCGGGGCGGAGCAGGAGTCGCGCTTCCGCGCCGGCATTCGCGGCATGGTCGGCGCGCAGCGCAGCGGGTTCGCCGCTGGCAACATCGATGTCGGCTACGGCAGCGCGGTCGATGTCCAGGCCGACACCGCCTACACGGGCGAACTGGACGCGCAGACGATCAAGGTCAACGCGCAGCGCGAGGCGTGGGGGTTCAAGGTGCAAGCGGTCGATCTCCGCAAGCGGGCCGACATCGCGCGCAAGACCGGCGTCTACGCGGAGCAAGCCGGCCGTGAGCGTGCGACCGGCGCGTATATCGGCGCGGCGGCGTCCATTGCCCAGCAGGGCGCGAGTCTCTACACCGCCAAATACGGGATCCGCTAATGCCGATGGTGCCACGCGCGCCCGGTCGTCAGGTCGGCACCGACCCCCTGCTCGGCGTTCGCAAGACCGCCGCCGAGACACCGCTGTCGATGGGCGCGGGCCTCGCCGAGGCGCAAGGCCAGACCGCCGACGCCGTCGGCCGGCTGGGCCAGACCGTCACCGCCATCGCCACGCGCCAGGTCGCGGAGCAGCACGAGCGCGAACTGCAGCGGCAGGATGATGTGGTGGACGTCGCGGCCACGAACCGGGTGAGCGATTTTCTCCATGCGGAGTTGAATGACACGACGACCGGCGCGTTCCATACCGTCAGGGGCAAGGACGCGCTCGGCCTGACCGAGGCGAAGACGGCGCGCTTCGATGAGTTCGCCGGCACGCTGCGCGAAGGCAAGACGCCGCGGCAACTCGCGCGCCTCGACAAGATGCTGGCCGGGCAGCGCGCGTCGATGGTCCGCATGACGGACGACTACGCCGGGCAGCAGATGGAAACCTACGCGACCGGCGAATACCAGGGTGCGGTGAAAAACTCGATCCGCGACGGCATCGTCAACGCGGCGGAACACCCGTTCAAGATCGGCGAGGCGCTCCAGCAGACCGACGACATCATCACGAAATACGCGGCGCACAAAGGCTGGGGGCCGGACCAGCGTAAGGAGATGCTCGCCGAGGCGCACAGTCAGATCCACGCGGGCGTGATCGATGAGCAACTGGCGCAGGGGCACGACGAGGACGCCGCGTTCTACTTCAAGCACATGGCGGCGGCCGAGTTGCTGCCGGAGGAGAAGCGCCGGCTGGAAGTCAAGCTGGAGGTCGCGACGACGCTCGGCCAGGGACTGCGCGCCAGCAACGCGGTCTGGGCGGCGATGGGACCAAAGGCCGACGACGAGCCGATCAACGTGGACAAGATGCAGGAGGCGATCAACGAGAAGTATGCGGACCAGCCGAAGGTGCGGGAGGCGGCGCTGCAGAACCTGCGCGAGCGCAAGTCCGCGACCGACGCCGGCCGCGCCTCGCGCGCCGAGGCGATCACGGCCAAGCTCGCGAAAGCCGTGCTCGACGGCAAGACGCTGGGCGAGATGCAGCGCATGGACGAGTTCCTGAACGCGCCGGCTACCGTGCGGAAGACCTTCACCGACTACATGGTGCGCGAGCAGGAGCACGCCGCCGACCGCAGCGACCGCGTCGAGGACCGTGCCTACCGCGACGAAGAGCGCGTCTTTACGCGCGGGCAGCACGAGCGCACGCTCAAGGCGCAGCGCGAAGAGACGACCGGCTGGGCGACCTACTGGGACAAGTCGAACCCGACCACGCTCGCCGCGATGACCGAAGACCAGATCATGTCGCTGCTGCCGGAGATCGGCCAGCCGCGCGTCAATGCGCTGATGGAAGGACGCCGCCGGCTGCAAGCGTCGGCTGACGCGGTGAAGACCGCGACGATCGACGAGAGTCTCTTCCGCCAGATCGCGGATGGCGCGGGCTACGCGGGCGCGCACAAGACCAAGGCGAGCGACGACGAGAAGGCGGAACTGGGCGCGCTGAAGAGCGACGTCCTCGCGGTCATCGCGGAACGGGAAACGGGCAACAAGAAACTCTCGCGCGACGAGAAAGCCCAGATCATGCACAGCATGGTCGATCAGAAAGTGATGGTATCGCGCTGGTTCGGGTATAGCTCGACGGAGCAGGGCGCCCGCCTGGTGCAGAGCCCGGAGAGTCGCGAGAAGGCGTTCGTGCCGCTGACCAGCATTCCGCAACCCAACATCACCGAAGCCGTCAACATCCTGCGCGCGAATGACCCCCGGCTGCAGCGCCCCGTCTTCAAGCCGGCGGACATCGTCAAGCTGTATCAGGACCGCATCCAGCGCGCCTACGCGGCGGACGTGCTCGGCATGGGCAAGGCGGAAGTCTACCGCCGCCTCCGGGGCGAATGATGGACGAGGAGGAGCAGACCTTTTCGGTCTTCAGCGACCCGGCCCTGACCAAGCCGACGGCGGGCGCACGCCCGTTTGAGAGCGGCACGCTCCCGGCCCCCGCCTCGGAGCGCGTGTTCTCCGCGCCGGAACAGCCGGCGAAGCTGCAGGACGCCGCGAAGCGCGCCGCCGCGATGCCGCCGGAGAAAGCCGCGCGCATCCTGACGCAGTCGCGGCGCACCGGGTTCCCGACCGACCTGGTCGAGCGCAACCTCGACGCCATCGAACAGCAGACCAAAGCCGTGGACTTCGACGTCGAGAAGTATCGCGCCGAGAGTCCGCTGCTCGCCGACTGGCTGACCGCGCACCCGATCAACCTCGCCGTCGCGCAGGACGATCTGCGCCCGCTCAGTGCCATCGAGACGGCGATGCGCTTCGCCTCCAACGCGACCGGCATCACGGCCGGCGGCCTCTACAAAGGGCTCGACCTCGGCGCGTGGTCCGCGCTGGAAGCGGTCGGCGCGGGCCTCAAGCTGCCGTGGCTGGAAGACTTCGGCAAGCGGCAGAACGAAGTCGCGGAAGCGACCAAGCGTGGCCTGACGGGCGAGCAGCGGGGCGTCGGCGAGATCGAGAAGATGGTTTACGAAGGGTTCGGGTCGATGGGGAGTTCCGCGCCGATTCTGCTGTCGGCGGTGCTGACCGGCGGCGCGACCCTGACGCCGGCCGCAGAACTGATGGTGTCGCGCTTCGGGCTGGGGCTGATGGCGACTCAGACCGGCGGCGCGGGCTATTCGACCATGCGCGCTCAGGGCGGCGGGTTCGCGTCGTCGCTGCTCTACGGCACGTCGCAAGGCATCATTGAAGCGGGCACCGAGGCGGCCCCCTTTCACAAGCTGGTCGGTGACCTCGCGAAGCGCAGCGGGTTTTTCAAGACGCTGTTGCACCAGGTCGTGCCGGAGTTGGTCGGCGAGAACGTCGCCACGCTCGGCCAGGACCTCAACGACTGGGCGGCGCTGCCGGAGAGTCGCGACAAGACCTTCGGCGACTACATCCGCGAGCGGCCGAGTGCCTTCCTCGCGACGACCATCGCGACCCTCGTGCAGACCGGCGCGCAGACCGGCAGCATCCATGCGGTCAACCGGATGGTGCAAGCGGCGGTCGGCCAGCAGACGCTGGAGGATCTCGGCAAGGCGGCGCGCGAATCGAAGACCCTCGAGCGCGACCCGGCGGCGGTCGCGGAGTTTATCGCGCACGTCAGCAAGGACGGCGTCGAGAAACTCTACGCGCCCATCGACAGCTTCACGACCTGGTTTCAGTCGCAGGGCATCGACCCGGCGGAGATGGCGCACCGCCTGACGGGCAGCGACACGGCGTATGACGACGCGGTCAAGGCGCAGACCGACCTCGCGATCCCGACCGCCGCCTACGTCACACAACTCGCGGCGACGGATCATCACGCCTTCTTTGAGAAGGAATTGCGGGTCGGCGATCCGAAGGCGGCGAACGTCCGCGAAGAGGAGATGGCGCGGCCGGCGGCGGAGCGCACGTCCGCCGAGGACTCCGCCGCGAAGGTGCGCGAGCACGTCACCGCGCAACTGCGCGCGGCCGGGTTCCCTGAGCAGATGGCGGTGCGGCAGGGCCAGGTCTTTGAGGCGGTGTTCGGCACGCTCGCGGCGAAGGCGAAGCTCGACCCGCTGACGCTCTATCAACGCTACGGGCTGACGGTCGAGCGCCCGTCGCTGCAGCCGGACGCACCGGCCGCTGCGGCGACGACGACGACCGAGGTGACGGCAGAGGCTGCGCCAGCCGCCGCGCCAGTCGCGACCGTGACCGGGTTCAGCCAGAACGTCGAGGGTATCATCGCGCCGCGCTACGCGGTGCCAGGCCACGTCGGCCCGGTCACGCACGAGACGCTCGCGGCCGAGGGCATTCCGCTGCCGGCGCTGCCGCCGACGCTGGCGACGTGGACCGCGACGACCGAGGGCACCGCCCGGCAGGACGCGATGATCGCACTCGCCGAGGCGGAGCTAGCCACGCCCGCGCCGCCGGTCGTGGAGCGGCGATCGGCGCGTGGCGTCGGGCCGGACGGCGTCGAGCGGCGCAACGCGCCGATCACCGGCACGCTCGCGGAACGCATGGCGCAGATGCGCGCCGAGAACCCCAACATCGACAAGGAGGGCAAGGCGCTCGGCGAACGGGCGCGAGCCGCGAAGCCGGAAGCGCCGCCTCGCAGCAAGGCGCTCGACGCCGTGCCGCTGGCGACGGTGCTGTTCCAGACCGTCGAGGACGCGGAGCCGGAGACGTTGGACCCGGTGCTGGACGGCCCGCGTGGGTTCGATGTCATCGCGCCGCACCTGACGCCGGAGGAGCGTGCCAACGCCCGCACGAAAGCCATCGCGAGTATCGCCGACACGTTTGAGAGTCTGCCGGAGGATCTCGACTTCGTGGACGTCGCGCTCGCGGGCTCGGTCGTGCGCGGCTGGTATCAGCGCGCGGTCGATTCCATTCGCGAGGTGTTCGGCGAACAGGACACGCCACGCTTCGTCGCGCTGCTGGCGTCGATGTCGCCGCGCGTCGGCGTGCGGGACAACCTGCTGAACGCGGCGGCGATGTGGCGCATCTGGATCCAGACCGGGCGGTCGCAGGACCGCGACGTCATTCTGGAACTGGCGGCGCTCGCGGTGCGTGGCAGCGGCGCGCCGGAGTCGGTGCTCGACTCGTGGCGCAACAACATGGTCGAGGCGCTGACCTCGCCGACGCCGGAGAACATCACGCTCTCCGGCCCGAAGGTGCAGTCGTTCAACCGCAACCTGCTCGGCTACATGCAGGAGGTGACCAACGACGCCTGGATGGCGACGTTCTCGGCGGTCGAGCAGACGCTCTTCGCCGGCACCGACCAGTTTCTGCCCGCGACCGAGACGCGCGCTAAACGCAAATACGGCGGCAAGTCGCCCGGCTATCTGGCGATGAGCGCGAAGGTCCGGCGCGTGGCCGCGATTCTGACGGAGCGCACGGGCGAAGAGTGGACGCCGGCCAACGTGCAGGAGACGGTCTGGTCGTGGGCGAAGACGCTGTATGAACTGGCCGAGGACGAGAAGCTCACTGCCGTCCAGGTCCTGCAGCAGGGCAAGCTGACCGACGCCGTCATTGCGACCGCGCCGGAGTTCGCAGCGATGCTGACCGAGGACGTCACGATCAGGGGTATACTGGAGCGTGCCGGATATGGAGAACAAGTCCACGCCCTCGAGCAAGTCTTCCTTTCGGACCCGGCTCGCCGAGGAGCTGCACGGCGTGATCGATCAGCGGGAACTGGACGAGAAGGCGCGAGTGGAGAAGATCGCTCGCCAACGCTCGGCGAGTTCCGCTCCGCCCAGCGACTCGACGCCGTCCGCGCCCAGCGACTAGCCGCGAAAGCCACGCTCGCCGCCGACAAGGCAAGCGCCGCCGCTGCGAAAGAGGCGAAGCGCGCCGCCCGCGCCGCGAAGAAAGCCGGCCCCGACACAACCCTCTACCAGACCGTCGAAGCGCAGACCGAGTCGCCGGAGTTCCGCGCGTGGTTCGGCGCGAGCCAGGTCGTGTCCTCCGCCGACCTGGAACCGCTCGTCGTCTATCACAACACGTCCGCCGAATTCGACGCCTTCGATCCCGCGCATGGCGAGCTAGGCTTTCACTTCGGCACGGCGGCGCAAGCCAGCAAGCGCGGCGGCACGAAGACGCTGGGCGTGTTCCTGCGGATGGAACATCCGATCCACTTGTCCGAAGACCCCGGCTACTTCGGCCGGCTGGGGTTCCTCGACCAGTTGGTCAAGGACAACGTGCTGACGCCGGACGAGTCGAAAGACTTGCTCGCGCGGATGGATGCGTCGGACAAGGTGAACGCGGTTCACGGCGCGACCCGCGAGCGCGCCGCGCGCTTCGTGGTCATGCGCGACTATCTGAAGGCGAAGGGCTACGACGGCGTCCAGTATCCCAACGGCTACGAGGGCGACGGCGACAGCTACATGGTCTTCGACCCCGACCAGGTCAAGAGCGCGACCGGCAACCGGGGCACGTTCGACGGCACGTCCGGCAACATCTACTATCAGGGCGTCGATGAACCCGCCGGCACGTTCTACTCCCGCCTGACCCGCGCCGTCGAAGACAGCAAGCAAGCCAAAGCGAACGGCGCGCAGTGGAAGGCGTCGATCCGCAACGCGAAGAGCGGCATCAATAAGGACGAATTCGCCCTCGCGCATGTGTCGGACCTTGAGGACGGCGTGAGCTATACGCGGCAGGAAGTGCTCGACTACCTGAAGGCGAACGCCGTGCATGTCGAAGTCTTCACGTTGAGCGAGGCGGGCGGCATCGATGCGGAGTTGGTCGAGGACCGGGCGCGTCAACTGTTCGACGCGGCGGTCGATGCCGAGGTCGAAGGATCGATGTATCGCAGCGAGGGCTATGGGCAGATCCGCGTCAAGGAGACGGAGGACGACGAGGGCACCTACTGGCAGTTCCGCATCGATGGTCGATGGCACGACGACCCCTACGGCAGCGAGGAAGAGGCGCAGCAAGCGGCCGAGTCCTACGTCGAGGAGCATCAGTCCGACTACGATGAGGCGCGCTACGAGGCGGCGCGCGAGAACGTCAGTTGGGACGACGCGCTGAAAGAGGCGCAGGGGCAACTGGAGGACGAAGGAGCGGAGGGCGACGGGATCAAGTTTGGCGACTACGTCGAGCCGGGCGCGGACGAGGGCAGCAACCGCGAGGTGTTCCTGCAGATGCCGAATGCGCCGCGCGACCGCTTCGCCGAGATCACCGCGCGCCCCGTGGTCGGCGACGTCGAGGGGCATCCACCCGGCACGACGCGCTTTGCGTTCGACGTGAACGGCAAGCCGTGGCTCGACGCCGAGGGCCGGGCCATGACGGCGGCGGTCGCGTTCCGCGAGGGCTTTACGCCGGACCAGGTCGCGCAGGTGGCGGTCGTGCATGGGGAGGCGTTGTGGAGGCGCGGCGCTGACCGCGCCGACTGGCGCGACGGACACGACGCCTATCAGAACATCGAGAACCCGTGGGTGCGGATCCGCCTCAACGACCGCACCGCACCGGACGGCACGCTGGTGTCCTGGATCGAAGAGGCGCAGCCGCCCAACCCTGAAAACCAGAAGCTGATGCCGCCGCTGCTGGTGAAGAACTGGCGCGAAGGCGCGTTCAAGTGGGCGCTGCGCGATGCGGTGAACCGGGGCCGGAGCGCGGTCGTGTGGACGCGCGGCGAAACGCAAGCGAGGCGCTACGGGCTGGAACACGCGGTGCGCGACATCATGTGGAGCCCGGCTCCGCCCGCGCATCTGGCGGGCGGCGCGGTCACGAAAGTCAACATCGAGGCGATCGATGGCGGGAAGATCGCGCTGGCGATTGACGCCGCCGGGCGGGTCACCGCCCGGATCGAAGGCGGGGCGCACGACTGGGTCGGCAAGCCGCTCTCGGACGTGATCGGCAAGGAAGTGGCGGCGCGCATTCTCGACACGCCCGACGGCACGCTGGAAGGCGAAGGGCTGAAGATCGGCGGGGCCGGGCTCACGCGCCTCTACGACGTGGACTTCGTCAACGTCGTCAACGGACTGCCGGCGGTGAAGCGCAACGGCGGCAGAGTCGAGATGATCGAAATGAGCGCGTCCGGCCGCACGCACGCGGACATCGACGCCGAGATCGCCGCCCTGACGCTCGCGCATGAAACGGAACGCACGGCGACGGCGGGCTACAACACGCGCCTCGCCCGGCTGCAGATGGAGCGCGACGAAACGCTCGGCGCGGTGCCCGGCATTCGCATCACGCCGCAGATGCGCGACTACGTGCTCGGCGGCCAGGCGCTCTTTCAGGAACCGCAGCCCGGTGAGCCGACGCCGGAGCGCCGCGGCTCCATCCGCTTCGGAGCCGACCGCCAGTTCACGATCAGTCTGTTTGAGAAGGCGAACCTCTCGACGTTCCTGCACGAGAGCGCGCACTTCTTTCTGGAGGTGATGACCGACCTCGCGCCGGAGTCGCCGGAGATCGCGCGCGACCTCGCGACCGCCCGCGCGTGGCTCTTTCCTGAAGGCGACACGGGGCAACCGATCACGACCGCGCAACACGAGCAGTGGGCGCGCGGGTTTGAACGCTACCTGATGGAAGGAGTCGCGCCGACGACCGCGCTGCGCGAGGCGTTCTCGTCCTTCCGGGCGTGGATGCTCGACGTCTACAAGACCCTGACGGGGCTCCGCGTCACGCTCAACCCCGACGTGCGTCAGGTGTTCGACCGGATGCTGGCGAGCGACCAGGCGATTGCGGAGGAAGAAGGACGCCGGGTCGCGCCGATGTTCACGACGGCGGAGGCGGCCGGCATGACGCCGGAGGCGTTCGCGCGCTACGGCAAGACCATCGAGATGGCCTCGCGGACGGCACGCGAGCAACTCGAGCAGACGCTGCTCAAGGAGATGCAGCGCACGCGCACCGCCGCGTGGAAGGCGGAGCGCGCGGGCGTCGAGGCGGACGTGCGCCACGAGTTGTCGAACACGCCGGTCTATCAGGCGCTCGCCGAGGTCAAGCGCGGCACGCCGGCCGACATGGTCGCGGACGTCTACGGGTTCTCCAGCGGCGACGAACTGCGGGCGCTGCGCCAGACCACGCCGCCGCTGGCGACGGCGATTACGGCGGAGACGGAGAAGCGGATGCAAGCGGCGCATCCCAGCGCGCTGCTCGACGGCACGCTCGCTGAAGAGGCGGCAGCGGCGGTGTCGAACGAAGGGCGCGCCGAGGTCGTGCGGCAGGAGATGGCCGCGCTGCGGAAGCTCCAGCGCACCGTCAAGCCGTTCGTGCGCGATGCCGTCGCCGCCGTGTCGGCGGAGAAGCAGACCGAGATCGACGCGCTGCAGACGGACCTCTCGGCGAAGAACGCCACGACGCGCGGCGCGGCGGCGGCGATTCACCGGGCCACGCCGTCGCGCGCTGACGTCGAGGCGCACGCGCGAGCGCGCATCGCGCGGACCCTCGTGAAGGAGTTGAAGCCGGCGGTGTTCTGGGCAGCGGCCCGGCGCGCCGCGCAGCACGCCATCGACCGCGCCGCCCGGCAGGACATTCCCGGCGCGATTGCCGCGAAGACGCAGGAGACGGTCGCGCTCGCGCTCCACCGGGAAGCGGTGCGCGTCGTCGCCGACCTGGCGGTGCGCGTCGGCCGGGCTCAGGCACTCGGCACGGGCGCGGCGCGGGCGCGGCTGGGCCTCGCCGGCAGCGGCTATCTCGACCAGGTGGACGGCATCCTCGACCGCTATCAGTTCGCGCCCGTGACGCAGAAGGCGCTGAAGCGCCGCGTGCTCGTCCGCAACTGGGTCGCGGAACTGGAGCGGCAGGGGATGCCCGCCGAGGGACTGCCGGACGAAGTGCTGAACGACAGCCGGCGGATCCACTACACCGAGGCGACGGTCGAGGAGATCGTCGGGATCACCGACGGGCTGCAGATGATCGCGCATCTCGCGCGGCTGAAGAACCGACTGCTGACGGCGCAGGACCGGCGCACCTTTGAGCAGCGCCGCGATGCGCTCGCCGCCTCCATCCGCGAGCACACGACGGCGCGTAAATTCCAATACGAGAAGACGAGCGCGGACAAGGTCGGCGACTGGATCGACAACGCCTACGCCTCCAACGCCAAGCTCTCGCTGCTCGTGTTTGAGATGGACGGGCACGTCGATGCCGGGCCGATGTGGCAAGCGTTCCAGCGCACCGCGAACGCCGCCGCCGATGCCGAGGAGTCGCGCAACGTCAAGGAGGGGCTGCGCTACAACGCGATCCTTGAGCAGTTCTATCCGGGCCGCGAACGTCTCGCGATTCAGGAACAGAAATTTATCCCGGCGCTGAACGCGAGTCTGTCGCTGGAGGCGCGGCTGGCGATCGGTGCGTATTGGGGCAGCGAGGACGGACGCGAGCGCCTCCGCAACGACCCGACGCGCCCGTTTACCGAGGCGCAACTGCTCGCGATCATCGACTCGCTGGACGAGCGCGACTGGAAATACCTGGCCGCGCACCATGCGTTCCTCGACTCGTTCTGGCCGGAGATCGAAGCGAAGGAGCAGCGGCTGACCGGGCTCAAGCCGGAGAAGGTCGAGGCGCTGACGATCCAGACGCGCTTCGGCGAACAGCCCGGCGGCTACCATCCCATCGCCTACGACGGCACGCGGATGGCGCGGGCCGGACAACTCGCGAAGATCACCGAGGCGAAGCTGACGACCGCCGCCGCGTATACCCGCACGGTGACGAAGAAGGGCTACACCGAAACGCGCGTGGCGCACACCGGCTTGCCGCTGCGCCTCGACATGACCGCGACCTTCAACCATGTGCGCGACGTCGTCCACGACCTGACGCATCACGAGATGCTCATCGATGTCAACCGCTTGCTGCGGGACTCGGCGGTGTCGCAAGCGATCATCGACACGCGGGGCGACATCGTCTACGGGAAGATCACGAAGCTGTTTGAAGACATCGCGGCCGGCGCGGCCGGCGGCGGCGGGAAAAACAACTTCGCCGACTGGGCGGCGCGCTTCCTCAAGTCGCGCTCGCAAGTCGCCGGGATGGCGTGGAACACCTGGACCGCGCTGCAGCAACCCATCGGCCTCTTCAACGGCATGGAGCGCGTCGGCGTCAAGTGGGTCGCGAAGGGCGTGAAGCGATGGCTGCGGGACGCGGCGCACTTTGAGAGCACGACGACCTGGATCGCCAACAAGTCGGCGATGATGGCGAACCGCATGACGACCGCGAACCCCGACATGCGCGACGTGCAGAAGACGCTGCGGGAGCCGGGCGGCTGGTTCGACAAGCTGGTGCGGACGGTGAGCGCCGACCACGTCACGCAGCAAGCGATCCTCGACAGCTACCTCTGGCACATCGGCATGGCGCAGCGCATCGCGGACGTGCCGACGTGGCTCGGCGAATATGAAAAGCAGATGCACCAGAACCCCGGCGACGAAGCGCAAGCCATCGCGCTCGCCGACCAGGCGGTGCTCGACTCGCAAGGCGGCGGCCAACTGAAAGACCTGACCGACGTGCAGCGCGGCGGCGATGTCGCGAAGCTGTTCATGACGTTCGCGAGTTACGGCGTGACGGTGCTCAACTCGGCGGCGCGGCGCACCGGGCAAACGAACTTCAAGTCGCCCGCGTCCGCGCTCGCGTTTCTCGGCGGGCTGTCGCTGCTCTATGTCGTGCCCGCCATTCTCACCGAGGCGATGCGCTGCGCGACGGGACGGGCGGCGTGCGACGAGGTGCCCGCGTTCATCGCGAAGGTGGGCGGGCAGATTCTCGGCGACTCGCTGAACGGGATCATCTTCGCGCGCGAGGGGTCGAGCGCGCTCAAGATCGTGGCGGGCATGGACCCCGGCTCGCGCGGCTACGAGGGACCGGCGGGCACGCGGCTGGTGCAGATGTCGTTCCAGGCCGCGACCGACGTCGGGCACGCGATCAAGCAAGGCGAGGTCACCGGGCGCGCCGTCAAGTCCACGACGGCGCTCGCGGGTGCGGCGCTGCAACTCCCGACCGCGCAGATGATCCGGTCCATCGAAGGCTGGATCGCGCTGCAGGAAGGGCGCACGAGTAATCCCGGCGCGCTCGTCTTCGGGCCGCCGCCGAAAGGCAACTGATGAATCCAATGATGGCGGCGGCGGTCGGGTCGGTCCTCCGGTTGGCGCTCGGACTGGGCGCGGGCTACATCGTGCGGGCGGGTGCCTGGTCCGAAGCGAACGCCTCGATCTACGTCGAGGCGGCCACGCTCGCGTTGATCTCGTTTGCGTGGGGGCAGTATCAGCACTTCGCGCAGCGGCGCAAGCTCGTCGTCGCGCTGTCGCTGCATGGGCCGACCTCCGAGGCGCACGTCGAGAAAGTGATTGCCGCCGGCTATGTGCTGCCGTCGGTGACGACGCCGCCGGACAGGGTGCCGGAGCCGCCGCGAGGCGTTGCGCCATGAGTCCGTATCGCGAGCGGCGGCATAACCCCAGCGACAACGGAGAGCGGCGGCGGAGCGGCGAGGGCACGGGCGTCGATGCGTATGGCGGTCCTGTCTTCGACCCGACGAAGAACGTCTTAGACCTGGTGAAGGCGTCCGTCGAGCGCATTGACGACATGGCGGAACTGCGCGGTCTGTTGCACGACGAGCAGATCGCCAGCCAGCGGGTGATCGCGAAGCTCCGCGCGAAGCACGAGGCGACGGTCGCGCGGCTGCGCGAGGAGTATCAGGAGAAGATCCAGCACGCCGAGTCGGGCCGCATTGACAGCATTCGGCAAGTGGACCGCGAGGAAGTGGCGAAGACCGCCGTCGCGGCGAACACCGCGATCACGACGCTCGCGAAGCAGACGACGGACCTGCAGCAGACGCTCGCCAAGCAAGTGGCGGACACCGCCGCCGCCGCCGAGACGCGAAGCTCGGCGCAATACAACGACACCAACAAGCGGCTGTCGGCGTTGGAACTGTCGTCGTCGGAAGGCAAAGGCAAGCAGGGGGTCTTCGACCCGCAGATGGAAAAGCTGACGGCGCTCGTGGAAGTGCTCGCCCGCAATCAGGCGGGCAGCACGGGGAAGAGTGAAGGCGTCAGCCTGGTCGGCGCGCTGGCGATCGGGGCGGTCACGCTCATCAGCGGACTGCTCGGCATCGCGGGCGTGCTCTACGCACTCCTGAAAGGATAGAACATGCTGCTCCTGATTCTGATTCTGCTCGTGCTCTTCGGCGGCGGCGGCTGGGCGGTCGGCGGGCCGGAGCGCGGTCCCTACTACGGCGGCGGCGGCATCGGCCTGGTGCTGGTCGTGCTGCTCGTCCTCTACCTGCTCGGCTACCTCGGTCCCGTGCATCGGTTGGGACCATGATGCGCCGCCGGGCGGATACGCCCTTGCCGTATCCCGGTGTCGCGTGCGACGACCTGACCGGCACGCAGCGCCGCTCGGTGCAGACGGCGATTGTCGAACGCTATCTCGGTCGGCTCGACCGGACGGAGTGGGCGCGCGGCTACCGGCGCGGGCCGCGCTTTCAGGGGAGCGCCCGCATCGAGCGGATCTACGGCACCGACCGGCGGCGGGCACCGTCGCACCCGGTCCCATGACGCCGCTCGCGCTCGCGCACGCCATCGACCAACTGCGCGACGAACTGGAGGCGCGCTCGCACGAGGTCGGCGCGTTCGACACGCCGCCGCTGGCGCTCGACCGCATCCTCGCGGCGGCGCGCCGCGTCGTGCGCGTGCATGACGACCTGAAGCAGGAGGGACGCAGTGGCTGATGACCATACCGACGTCGTGCGGCAAATCAAAGCGGACCTCGAGCAGCGCGGCGTCAGCCTCGTCGGTCCCTGCGGCGCGTTTGAGATTACGCGGCGCGTGGCGTGGGCGCTGCGCGCCGAAGGGGCGGGCCTGTTGTCGAAGCCCGGCGGCAACATGTGCCGCGAATACGCGACCGACATCGTCGCCTATCGCGACGGGACCATCGTGGACATGCTGGTCAAGGGCGGCGGCGCGGAGGACGCGCAGGGCAACCCCATCGCCGGCACCGGCAACGAGCCGGCCTGGCAGATCAACCCCGTCAAGGTCGATCCGGCGCGCTGGCGTGCCCCGTGGGAGGTGTTGGATGGCGTGGTGGATGTGCCGGTCGTCCCGGTTCCCGGCCCGCTGGAGCCGCCGCCAGGCCCGCCGGAGCCTGACGGGTTCGACCTGGCCGGCACGCTGATGGGGCTGGGGTTTCAGTTGCAGCAGATCAACGAGAAGCTCGACGCGCACGCGGCGGAGCTTGCCGACGTGAAGGCGCGCCAGCAGCGCGGGCTGCGTGGCACGCTCTTCGGCTATTCGCTGACGCTGACGCCGCCGGGAGGGTAGGGGAATGCTCGACCTTGGGCCGGACATGGACGACGACGACGACTGGGAGACGCTGCTCTAGCCCTTCCGCTTCGCGCGGGCCGCTGCCGCCGCCTGGCTGGCTTTGACGGCCCGCGCCTTCCGCTGCGCGGGCGTCATGTTCGCCGCTGCCTTCCGACCGCCGCTCGCGCCGTGCCGCGCGCCGAGAGCGCGGAAGTAGTCGCGCACCGCCGCCGGCACCCGTTTAGTAGCCACGGTGGGATCCTACCGCAGACTCGACCTCGCGCAGGAAGAGCGCCACGGCGAGGGCGTAGCTCGCGATCTCGCGCTCGTCGCGCTCGACCCGCACGACGAAGGCGCGGAGGTGCGCGGGAAACTCCGGGTTAAACGACATCCAGTCGCACCACGGCGCGCCGGTCAGCCAGAGCGCGTGGACGACTTGCTTGCGGTGCGCGGGCGGCAGCGTGCCGGCGACGTGGTAATCGACGTGCGTCAGCGCGAGCGGACACTTGATCTCCAGCAGTCCGTCGAAGTCGCCGACGTGCCCGTCGAGGCTGACGCCGACCTGTTGGTGCCGGCCGGCGAGGAACCCCGTCACCGTGACGAAGCGCCCGGTGAGCGCCTCATACCAGGCCCGCGCTGCCGCTTCGCGCTCCAGCCCCGTCCGCATCGCGGGCGATTCAAAGGTGGACTCGTGCGGCCGACCCGTGCGGCGCTCGGCGACGAGTTGTTCGCGCAGACTGCGCCGCCCGATGGACTCGCCGCCCTTGACGGTCGAGAGCATGGCGGCGGCGCGCGAGCCGGTGAGCCGGCCGACGCGCGCCGCGACCCACGCGGCGGATCGCTGCGGCGCGTCGAGGATGTCGAAGGCGCGCACGAGGCGCGGCCGGACGAGCGTGAGGCTCACGGGCGATCCGCTGGCGTCAGCGGCACCGTCGCGCGCAGGGCGGGAAGGCGGAAGTCCTGGCCGCACGCGAGGCACGCGATCGGTGGACGCCAGTCCTTCGCGGCAGCGAACGCCGACAGCGGCCACGCGAGCGCGGCGGTGTCGTCGGACACGCCATCGACGGGCTGCAGACACTTGCAGTGGGGGCACGACACGAGGACCGCTGCGACGTAGATATGTGCTGCCTTCACGACGCCATCCCTCCGCCGGCCAGCCGACCGGCAATCGCCTTCAGGTCCGCTTGCGCGCCCGGCATCGTCGCGGCCAGGTGCAGCCGGAACGCCTTCGGCGCGTCGAGCCACGCGCGCTCCAGCGCGGGCGTGCCGATGAGCGCCGCCGCGCGCAGCGCCTCAAACCACGACACGTAACCCTTCGGCACCTTCGTCGTCGGCGCGACGACCGGCGGCGGGTCCGGCAGCGCGGGCGCGAGGATGCGGACAGCCGGCACGGGCTCGTGCGTCACCGCGTCCGCGTCGTGCTCGCCGCCTTCGGTCGGAATGCAGAACGTCTGGATCGCGGCGTATTTGTAGGCGGCGGACATCGCCTTGTTGGTGCTCTTGTCGGCGCTGTCCATCGCCTCGCCGTAGGTCCGCACCGTGTGCGTCGAGCCGTCCACGGCGGAGACAATATCAAACTCCGCGCTGATGGTGACGTAGATCAGCACGCCGCCCTGCCGCGACGTGCGCTCGACCACGGTGCGGTCGAGGACGCGCGGCAGGATGACGAGCCGGTGCTTGACGAGCAGCGGCGACAAGGCGTTGAGGACATCATCGATGCCCCGGAACTTGTAGCCCTGCTGCTGGTTGCTGCGCGTCTTCGCGAGGCCGGCGGTCGCGATGTCGCGCGACACGCCGACGATGCCGTCATAGACCGCCGGGACGGGAGCCATTAGCTGCACCGCCCGCAGTAGCCGCACGCTGCGCCGCACGTCGAGCCGAGGAGTTCGTCGCGGTCCTGATGTTCAAACCGCACCATGCAGACGTTGCACATCTTGTGCGAGGCGGCGTGGCTGTTGATGGTCGGGTCGAAGTCGGGGCACCACGGGCAGAGGACGCGAGCCGGCGGCGCGCTGTCGGTCAGGCGCGCGGTGACGACTTCGATGGAGGCGAACGCGAACGACTCAGGGAGCAGGAACTTCGGGATACTCATGGGACTGCCTCGCTTGTGGCGGTGCGAGGCTCCCCGTAGACTACGGGTAGCCCGCGCGCCAAACCTGTCTTGGTGAACGGGTGAGGGACCGCCGCTGCGCTGCAACGCGCGGCGGTCCCGTTGAACGGTCTTAGGCGCTCGCCTTCTTCCGCAGGAACGCCGGCACCTCCCCCCGCAGCTTGCGCTCGCCCGCGAGCTTGCGCGCCGCCTTGCTGCGCGTCTTGCCGCCCAGCGCGTCCCGCTGGCGCGCGATGGTGTCGGCGACTTCCGCCGGCAACACCAGCCGCACCGTGCCCAGCCGCTGGCTGACGACTTCAAGGAAGATGGTGTCGCGCGAGTAGCCGACACCATCTTCCTTGAAGTC